>OGCM01001732.1_pt1 | contig 24103 bp, 18 predicted proteins | sample 1570151 | NCBI WGS metagenome assembly OGCM01 (sample SAMEA4370582, study PRJEB24528) | human gut metagenome
GACAAATGTATTGACCGGTTCCTCGTAGAGCTCATAAGGAGAAGCAAACTGTTCCAGAACTCCCTTTCTTACGACTGCTACACGGTCTGACATGGTCATGGCCTCAATCTGATCATGTGTTACGTTGATAATGGTAATGTGTTGGGTGCGCTGGATTTCTTTGATCTCACCGCGCATTTCTTCGCGGAGTGCAGCGTCCAGATTGGAAAGCGGCTCGTGCGCGGGCAAGAGCAACACGCTGTTGCTGTCCACCGGACAGCTCGTGAGCCATACGGTTCTCCAGCCCTTCCAGGTGTACGACCTTCAATACACGCATAACCTCACTTTTAATCTCGTCTTTGCTGACCTTGCGAAGTTTTAGCGGATATGCTACATTATCAAATACTTTCATATGTGGCCATACGGCATATGACTGGAATACCATGCCGATATTACGCTTCTCAGGAGCAATCGGGGCTATGCGGTTCTCAACATCAACCAACAGTTTATCGTCCAGATAGATCTGTCCACCGGTAGGCTCGATGAATCCTGCAATCATGCGGAGAATTGTCGTTTTACCACAACCGGATGGTCCGACGATGGTCAGAAGCTGACTGTCATCCACTTCGATATTTACTTTATTAACAACGGTATGGTCCCCATAGGACTTTGTAAGATTACGAATAGATAATTTTCCCATTATTCAGTACCTCCTTTTTGTATCAGTCTTTATCGGTCTGGCTATTAACCAGAAGATTGATAACGACAACCAGAATAATCAGTATAATAGCAATTGCTGCAGTTAACAGGATACGTCCTTCTTCTTTGGCAGAGAATACGATGGTTCCGATAGTCTCATTACCTACTGACCACAGCAGGCTTGAGAGCGACAGCTCGGAGATGGTAGGTGCTACTACAAGGAAGAAAGAACTGATCAAACTGCTCTTTAATAAAGGAAGCATGACATCCTTAAATGCCCGGAGCTGTGATGCTCCGGAGATCCGGGCGGCTTCTTCCAGTGAGGTGTCTACCTGACTGATGGCACCGGATATATTGTTGTAACCCAGATTCATAAATCGGGCAATATACGCGATCAATAAGATCCAGATCGTGTTGTAAAGTCTTACACCTGCGACCGGCTGTGAAAACGCAAGGATCATGGACAGTGCAATGATGACACCTGGTACTGCATATGGAAGCACAACGGTCATCTGCATGAATTTCACACCCTTTACACCTCGAACACCGCCACGGATACTGATATAGGCAATGATCATGGTAACGATCGTGATCACGAGACTGGATGTTACGGACAGGAACAAACTGTTCTTAAATGCCCTTGCTACATTCTGAATCTGCAGCATTTGTGCAAAGTTCTGGAATGTCATATTTTCCGGACCAAATGGAAGACCATAAGTCCTGGTCAGTGATGTGATCAGTGTCGCAATGATCGGTGCGCAGGTTGTAAACAAGAAGAAGATTACCAGAATCACAAAGAGGATCCAGCGAGGTCCTTTGTTCAGTTTGGTAGGTTCTACCGCTGCACTTTTACCGCTTACAACAACGAACTTATTTGTTGCGAGGACTCTGTTGTATACCCACAGGCCAACCAGACCGAAGAGGGATAAGAACAGAGAATATGCGGATGCAACCTGAAGGTTGTTTGCGATCGTTGAGTTGTTGATCATGTAATATATCTGAGTGGTCATCAGGTGGATCTGATTCGGGGCACCTAATACAGAAGATACACCGAAGTCCGCCAGAATGAACATAAATGTCAATAACATGGCACCCATAATAGAAGGGGTGATCAGCGGAAGTGTAATGTCGCGCAGGGTGCGCCATGGAGAGGCGCCGGAAATACGTGCCGCTTCCTCAACAGAAGCGGAGATGCGCTTCATGGTAGGTAATACTACGATAAAGGATACCGCATAACGGTACATGGACATGATGAAGATCATGCCGCCCAGGCTATATATGTTCAGTGGTGCCTGCTCAAATCCGAAAGAGTTCATTAAAAACTTATTAAAATATCCTACCGGTCCTAACAGAAATGTCCATGCGATCGCTCCGATAAAAGGAGGGATAAAATACGGAATAGACAGGAGCCTTTTCCAGTATTTCACGCCGGGAACATTGGTGCGGACAACTACCCATGATAAAAATACACCGATGATGGTGGAAAATATGGTAGCAGGAATTACTACGATAAATGAGTTCTTCATACTCTTCAGAATACCTGGATCTGAGAATACGGTAACATAGTTATCAAGGCCATATCCGTCACCTACTTTCAAACTGTTCAGTATCAGACGGATAGAAGGATAGATAACAGACAGTGCAAGAAAAGCTACGACTACCCACCAGATGATCGTAGGCGCGAGAGAACCGCGCGAAGAATTGGAGTCGTTTTTCTTAAACATGGTATCACGTCCTTTCTTAAAAAATGTTGGTTAAATAATGCCTTTTATCCACTTATGAGCAAGCTCATGTGGATTTAGACCCTGGCATTATATAAAAACAGCAGGAACCGGCAAAAGCGCGGCTCCTGCTGTCGAAGTAACTTCTATAGCGGTGTGCTATTGTGCTCCGAAAATGCTTGTGAACTTTTCAAGCATAGAGCTTGAGTTCTCTCTCATGTAGTTAACATCCATCGGTAATACCTTGATATCATCAATGGTCGGTACTTCTGTTCCTTCAGCAGCTTCGCTGATCATTGGAACGTAACCTTGCTGTACAAACAGCTTCTGCGTCTCGATGTCGAACATATAGTCAACAAATGCTTCAGCAGCAGCTTTATCGTCATCAGACATATTGTCCATCAGACAGAGTGGCGTAGGAATCAGTACAGATCCGGATTCCGGATATACGTAATCGATCGGAGAACCTTCGTTCTTGGAATTACGTGGCAGGTAGTCAACAATAACAGCGCCTTTGTACTCACCGGATGCTACCTTAGTGAGGAGGGTACCATTAGACTGCTCCATCTTGACATCATTGTCAGCAAGCTTCTGATACCAGTCCCATCCAACTGTGGATTCATTGTCCGGTTCTACATGAACAGAAAGTGTTGTCATAGCTCCGCCGGAGTATGCAGGATTTGCAATCGCAAGAGATCCTTTGTAGTCATCGGTTGTAACATCGTCCCAATCCTTAGGGGCTTTGTCAATCTGTGTGGTGTTGTAAGCCAGTACAGAGTAGATCGCACGTACTTCATGACCCATACCATCATTATACTTATAAGTATCCGGAAGATCCTTTGCACTCTCAGGAGAGTAGTGGTAGATCAGACCCTGATCGTCCAGGTCATACATATAACCCAGGTCTGCAAACCACAGAACATTGGCATCTGTGCCACCGGCGTCCAGCTCAGTAGACAGCTTAGTCTTAACGTCACCGGTACCGGAACGATACAGTTCGTATGTAACGCCAGGATTCTTAGATACGAAATCATCTAACATCTCAGTAACCAGATCCTGAGGCTCCGATGTGTAAATAACCAGGTGTCCTTTCAATTCGTCATTTGTCGCTTCGTCGCTGCTTTCTTTTTTGTCAGTGTCAGCAGATTTGTCATCACTGCCGGATGCACAGCCGATCAGTCCGAGTGTCAGCATCAAACATACTAAAAGTGACAGAAATTTTTTCATAGTGAACCTCCTCTCAGTCCGCTCTTAAAAAGTTGATGTTTGCAAATGTAAAAAACCCGTTGCAAATTTATTGATTACATTTTTACAATAACATGAAAAATGCTCTCTGTAAAGAGTAAAACGTGTAAAAATGAGTTAAATGTAAGTAAAATGAGAAGTGCTTGCAAAACGTCTGGAAACAGGATAGACTAGGAGATGAAAGGGGTGGTGGAACACTATGAAGATAGTAGATCTGCATGCACACACAACCGCGTCGGATGGCTCATATACGCCGACAGAGCTTGTTAGATACGCGAAGAAAAAGGGACTTAGCGCGATTGCGATTACAGACCATGACACCGTAGCCGGAGTGGAGGAGGCTTCTATAGAAGGCAGGAAGCTGGGGATCCGGGTAATCCCGGGAGCGGAGCTCAGCACTCGCATGGACGACTGTGATGTACACATGACCTCTCTTTTTATCAATTGTAAAAATGAACAACTAATTAAGCGACTGGATGATATGGCTGCAAGCCGTCAGGAACGCAATTATAAGATGGTAGATAAGCTTCATGAGGCAGGTTTTCAGATAGACAGAAGTGATCTGGATGCACTTGGAGAAGGAAAGATTCTGGCAAGAGGACATATTGCCCAGATTCTGATTGCCAGAGGATATGCCACAGAACTCAAAGAAGCACTGCGCAAGTATCTGTCCAAAGGCACGCCGGGATATGTACAAAAGGAAGTCCTGTCACCGGAAGAGTGTATTCAGTTGGTTCATGATGCGGGAGGATTGATCTTTGTAGCACATCTGCATCAGATCGATCCACAGGATCCGGAACACTGTAAAGATGTGGCGAGGCGTCTGATACGCATGGGAGCAGACGGACTGGAGACCCAGTACTGTGAGTTTGATGATGAATGGCGGGAAGCAACAGAACAGATTGCGCAGGAATGCGGATGCCTGCGATCCGGTGGAAGTGATTTCCATGGAACGATGAAAAAGGGGTTGGATCTTGCCTGCGGATATGGTGATCTGCAGGTTCCATATGCATTTCTGGAGGCCATGGATGCGGAATTAGCACGAAGACAAAATGAAAGACAAGTAATTTAAACTTGCAAAAATTAAACAAAATGTTAAAAATAATCAAGAAAAATGAATTGATACATTTTATCTAATTCATTTCATAAAACTAAAAATGGCGAAACAGGATTGACCTGAGCAGATGTTTCCTATATAATGAATCCCAATCGAACATGTGCATCACAAAGGCGTGCTGTAGATACTGCAAAGAGCAGTGTCTCAGTGCGCCTTTTTGTATCTGGATAAATCAGAAAGGGGAATGCTTATATGAGTGGATTTGCAAGTAAAGGTCTGTACAGACCGCAATTTGAACATGATAACTGCGGAATCGGTGCGATCGTCAATATCAAAGGAGAAAAATCGCACAAAACCGTTGAGAATGCGCTGGAGATCGTTGAGAATCTGGAGCACAGAGCCGGTAAGGATGCAGAAGGCAAGACCGGAGATGGTGTTGGTATTCTGTCACAGGTGTCACATCGTTTCTTTGCAAAGGTCTGTAAACCGTTAGGGATCCATCTGGACGGAGAACGGGATTACGGTGTGGGTATGTTTTTCTTCCCACAGGATGAGCTGAAGCGGAATCAGGCAAAGAAGATTTTTGAAGTTATTACCGAAAAAGAAGGTCTGGAATTCCTGGGATGGAGAAAAGTGCCGATCCGTTCCGAAGTGCTTGGCAAGAAAGCACTGGAATGTATGCCATGCATTGAACAGGCATTTATCCGCCGTCCGTCTCAGATTGCCAGGGGTCTGGATTTTGACCGTCGTCTGTATGTGGTAAGAAAGGTATTTGAGCAGAGTAATGATACTTATGTATGCTCTCTGTCCAGCCGTACCATCGTATACAAAGGTATGTTCTTAGTCGGACAGCTCCGTCTGTTCTTTGAAGATCTGCAGGATCCGGATTTTGAATCCGCGATTGCAATTGTGCATTCCCGTTTCAGTACGAATACCAATCCAAGCTGGGAGCGTGCACATCCGAACCGCTTTATCGTACACAATGGTGAGATCAATACGATCCGGGGCAATGTGGATAAGATGCGTGCAAGGGAAGAGACGATGGAATCACCATATCTGAAAGGCGAGATGCTGAAGGTACTGCCTGCCATCGATAATACAGGTTCAGATTCTGCAATGCTGGATAATACATTGGAATTCATGGTAATGAATGGTATGGAACTGCCGCTTGCAGTGATGATCTCTATTCCGGAACCATGGGCAAATAACCGCAGTATGCCACAGAATCAGAAAGACTTTTATCAGTATTATGCGACGATGATGGAGCCATGGGATGGTCCGGCATCCATCCTGTTCTCAGATGGTGACTGTATGGGAGCAGTGCTTGACCGTAATGGTCTGCGTCCATCACGTTATTATATTATGGATGATGACACATTGATTCTGTCATCAGAAGTAGGTGTACTTCCATTAGATCCGGCTCGTATTGTAGTAAAAGAACGTCTGCATCCAGGAAAAATGCTGTTAGTGGACACGGTTAAAGGCCGCGTGATCGATGACCAGGAACTGAAGAATATGTATGCCAACAGAGAACCATATGGTGAATGGCTGGATGGAGCACTGATTGAATTAAAGGACTTGAAGATTCCGAATGTATCAGTCCAGACCTATACAAAAGAAGAGTGTAAGCGTCTGCAGAAAGCATTTGGTTACACCTATGAAGATGTAAGGACAACAATCCTGCCTATGGCAGTAAAAGGTGGAGAAGGCATTTCTTCCATGGGTATTGATGTGCCGCTGGCGGTATTGTCTGATAAGAGACAGCCGTTATTTGGTTATTTCAAGCAGTTGTTCGCACAGGTAACCAATCCGCCAATTGATGCGATACGTGAGAAAGTGGTAACCTCTACCACCGTATATCTGGGAAAAGATGGTAATCTGTTGGAAGAAAAGGCAGAGAACTGCCGGATGCTTAAGGTGAATAATCCAATTCTTACAGATACGGATCTCCTGAAGATTAAGACAATGAAGCAGGATGGCTATCAGGTAGCTGTGATTCCGACTACTTATTATAAAAACTCAAATCTGGAAACCATGATGGATTATCTGTTTGTACAGGTAGATAAGGCAATTAATGAAGGAGCGAACATTTTAATCCTGTCTGACAGAGGCGTGGATGAATTTCATGTGGCAATTCCGTCACTGCTAGCAGTATCCGGGGTACAGCAGCATCTGGTAAGAACCAAGAAACGTACTGCTGTAGGAATTATTATTGAGACCGGTGAACCGAAGGCTGTACATGAGTTCGCGACCCTTCTCGGTTACGGAGCATGTGCGGTGAACCCATATCTGGCATACGCGAGCATCCATCAGCTGATTGAGGATGATATGCTTCAGAAAGATTACTATGCAGCAGTGGAAGCATACAGTAACGGTATACTGGCAGGGATTGTTAAGATTGCATCTAAGATGGGTATTTCTACCATTCAGTCTTATCAGGGTGCCAAGATATTTGAAGCGCTGGGATTGAAACAGTCTTTTATTGATAAATACTTTACCGATACAGTTAGCCGTGTTGGCGGTATCGGTATCGAAGAAATTGCAGAAGATTATGCAAAAATGCATGCAGAAGCCTTTGATCTGTTGGGCTATGACTCCGATATGACGTTGGACAGCATAGGTCAGCACAAGAGTAAAAGCCAGGGCGAGCAGCATCTGTATAACCCTAAGACAATCCATCTGCTGCAGCAGTCTACACAGACAGGCAATTATGAACTGTTCCGGGAATATACGGAACTGGTCAATGAAGAGGGCGCCGGAATCAATCTGCGTGGACAGTTTGAATTTAACTTCCCGGAGAAAGGCGTGCCGATCGAAGAAGTAGAATCTGTAGACGAGATCGTGACAAGATTTAAGACAGGAGCCATGTCCTATGGATCTATCTCAAAGGAAGCTCATGAGACGATGGCACTTGCCATGAACAGTCTGCATGGTAAATCCAACAGTGGTGAAGGTGGAGAAGAAATCGAACGACTGGATTCTGACCGCTGTTCTGCCATCAAACAGATCGCATCCGGACGTTTTGGTGTCACCAGCCGTTATCTGGTAAGTGCAAAAGAGATCCAGATCAAGATGGCGCAGGGAGCAAAACCAGGTGAAGGTGGACATCTGCCAGCCGGAAAGGTCTATCCTTGGATTGCTAAGACCAGATATTCAACCCCTGGTGTAGGCCTGATCTCACCGCCGCCGCATCATGATATTTATTCGATTGAAGATCTGGCGCAGTTGATCTATGACTGTAAGAATGCGAACAAGGATGCACGTATTTCGGTCAAATTAGTATCCGAAGCGGGAGTCGGAACAATTGCTGCAGGTGTAGCAAAGGCAGGAGCAGGACTGATTCTGATCTCCGGATATGACGGCGGTACAGGAGCGGCACCGGGAAGTTCAATCCATAATGCGGGACTTCCGTGGGAACTTGGACTTGCGGAGACGCATCAGACACTGCTGCAGAACGGACTGCGTGACCGTGTACGAATCGAGACAGATGGTAAATTAATGAGTGGTCGTGATGTGGCAATCGCAGCAATCCTCGGAGCAGAGGAATTCGGTTTCGCCACGGCACCATTGGTAACTATGGGATGTGTGATGATGAGAGTCTGCAATCTGGATACCTGCCCGGTTGGTATCGCAACCCAGAATCCGGAGCTTCGTAAACGTTTCCGTGGAAAGCCGGAATATGTTGTGAACTTTATGCGTTTTATTGCACAGAACTTAAGAGAATATATGGCAAAACTCGGCGTACATACGATTGATGAACTGGTAGGAAGAACTGATCTTCTGCGTGTAAAAGAACATCCGAAGTCCAGACATGCGTCTACACTGAATCTGTCCGGTATCCTGAGACAGGACTATGCAGGATCAGCAGAGCAGACCTTTAACCCGGCGAAGAAGTTTGATTTTGAACTGGAAAAAACACTGGATGAGAAGGTGCTGTTGAAAGAACTTGGCAAGGCACTGGAGAAGAAGCAGAAGAAGAGTATCCATGTAAAGGTATCCAATGTAAACCGTACCTTTGGTACAATCTTTGGTTCGGAGATTACCAGACATTATCCGGAAGGACTGCCGGAGGATCATTTTGTGATCCACTGTGAAGGTGCCGGAGGACAGAGCTTTGGTGCATTTATTCCGAAGGGACTGACACTGGAACTGACCGGTGACAGCAACGACTATTTCGGAAAAGGTCTGTCCGGTGGTAAGCTTGTGGTATTCCCGCCAAAGGAAGTTACCTATCGCCACAATGAAAATATGATCATCGGTAATGTGGCACTTTATGGTGCGACAGATGGTAAGGCATTTATCAACGGACTCGCCGGAGAGCGTTTCTGTGTCCGTAATTCGGGTGCAATGGCAGTCGCAGAAGGTGTCGGAGATCACGGCTGTGAATACATGACCGGTGGACGTGTTGCAATTCTTGGATCTGTCGGCAAGAACTTCGCTGCAGGTATGAGCGGCGGTATCGCGTATGTGTTGGATCAGGATAATACGCTTTACCGTAAGATTAATAAAGGCATGGTAAATATGGTGCATGTCACTTCTAAATATGACATTCTGGAACTGCAGGGCATGATCGAAGAACATGTGAAGCATACAGGTTCCGAGATCGGACAGGAGATAATAGATCATTTTGAAGAATATCTGCCGAAATTTAAAAAGGTCATCCCGTTTGACTATGAGAAGATGCAGACCTTCGTGCTTCAGATGGAAGAGAAAGGTCTAAGCAGCGAACAGGCAAAGATCGAAGCATTTTATGCGATCAAGAACGGAAAGGAATAGGAGGGGTGAACCATGGGAAAAGCAACAGGATTTTTAGATTATGAGAGACAGGATAAAAAGGCAGAAGCAGCAAAGGAAAGGATCAGCCATTTTCGGGAGTTCCATAAGCCACTGACGGAAGAAGAACAGAAAAAACAGGGAGCCCGATGTATGGATTGTGGCGTGCCGTTCTGCCAGGCAGGTATGATGATCGCCGGAATGGCAAGTGGATGTCCGTTAAATAATCTGGTGCCGGAATGGAATGATCTGGTCTATCATGGCAACTGGCAGCTTGCCTATGACCGGCTTCATAAGACGAATAACTTTCCGGAATTTACATCCAGAGTCTGCCCGGCACTTTGTGAGAAGGCATGTACCTGCAATCTAAATGGAGATCCGGTGGCAACGCGTTCTAATGAATATTCAATCATAGAACGGGCGTATGCTGAAGGATATGCTGCTCCGAAGCCGCCAAAGACGCGTACCGGCAAGAAAGTGGCTGTCATAGGTTCCGGTCCGTCCGGACTTGCGGCAGCAGATCAGCTGAATAAGCGGGGACATTCGGTCACCGTATATGAAAGAGAAGATAAAGCAGGCGGTCTGCTACGCTATGGGATTCCGAATATGAAGCTGGAGAAGCATATCATCGACCGGAAGATTGCAGTCATGGAGCAGGAAGGAGTAACCTTTGTCTATAACTGTAATGTGGGAAAGGATAAGAAAGCGGCAGAGCTTCTGAAGGAATACGACCGTGTTATCCTTGCCTGTGGAGCCAAGAATCCACGTGACATCAAAGTTCCGGGAAGAGATGCGAAAGGGATTTATTTCGCTGTAGATTTCCTGACTTCCACTACGAAGGCACTCTGGGCAGATCCGGAAAAGGGAAAAGAGGCAAAAGCATCTTTATTGAAAGCAGGAAGCTGTATCTCTGCCAAAGGCAAGAGAGTTATGATCATCGGAGGCGGTGATACGGGAAATGACTGTTGTGGTACTGCGATGCGTCATGGAGCCAAATCTGTCCTTCAACTGGAAATGATGCCGAAAGCACCGGAAGAACGTCTGCCATCCAATCCATGGCCGGAGTGGCCTAAGATTCTGAAGACGGATTATGGTCAGGAAGAAGTGGCAGCAGTATTTGGTAAGGATCCTCGTGTCTATCAGACTACGGTAAAGGAGTTTATCAAGGATAAAAACGGCAATGTATGCAAGGCTGTTCTGGTGAAACTGGAAAGCAAAGTGGACGAGAAGAGTGGGCGCAGAATGATGGCTGAAGTAGCAGGCAGTGAATATGAAGTGGCAGTAGATCTGGTGCTGATCGCAGCAGGATTCTTAGGCTGTGAGGAGTATGTTACCAAGGCATTCGGCGTAGAGCGAAATGCACGCACGAATGTACAGACGGAGCCGGGGGCATATGCGACAAGTGTAAAAAATGTCTACACGGCAGGTGATATGCACCGTGGACAGTCTCTGGTGGTATGGGCAATCCGTGAAGGAAGAGATGCTGCCAGAGCAGTAGATTACAGTTTACTTGGTTATTAGTTGGCGTATTTTTACAAAATTATGAAATGTAATGCATAAAAATCTCTGTATTTAACAAAATGCACAAAGTTAATTGACAAATAAAAATGCAAATGCTATTATGCATACATCGAACGAAGGCGTTATAGATTGATTTCTATAGCGCCTTTTTTCTTGTTATTTTTAGGAATCTAAAGGAGGAAGTATTATGACAGACGAGATATTGAGCGTAATCAACGGGCAGGTATACGGTGTCTGGTTCCTGATCGGAGCGGCACTGGTATTCTGGATGCAGGCTGGATTCGCAATGGTGGAGGCTGGATTTACCAGAGCAAAGAATACCGGTAATATTATCATGAAGAACCTGATGGACTTCTGTATCGGTACCTGTACGTTTATCCTGATTGGTTTCAGCCTGTTGCTTGGAGAGGATATGATCGGGCTGATCGGAAAACCGGGATTTGACATTTTTACATCGTATGCTAATTTTGACTGGTCCAATTTCGTATTTAACTTAGTGTTCTGTGCGACCACAGCAACTATCGTATCCGGAGCTATGGCAGAGCGAACCAAATTCTTATCCTACTGTATTTATTCAGCAGTAATCTCAGCATTCATCTATCCGGTGGAAGCACACTGGATCTGGGGCGGTGGCTGGCTTGCACAGATGGGATTTCATGATTTTGCAGGTTCCTGTGCAATCCATATGGTCGGCGGTATTTCAGCTCTTATCGGAGCAAAAATGCTTGGACCTAGAATTGGTAAATTTACGAAAGATAAAAAGGGAAACATTACAAAGGTCAATGCATTTCCGGGACACAATCTGGCACTTGGAGCACTTGGAGTATTTATCCTGTGGCTTGGCTGGTACGGATTCAATGGAGCAGCGGCTACATCGGTAGAGCAGCTGGGATCCATTTTCCTGACAACAACAGTAGCTCCAGCAGTAGCAACTGTCGTATGTATGATCTTTACATGGATTAAATATGGTAAGCCGGATGTGTCCATGAGTCTGAACGCATCACTTGCCGGTCTGGTAGCGATCACAGCACCATGTGATGTAACCGATTGTTTTGGAGCGATCATAATCGGAGCTGTCGCAGGTCTGCTGGTAGTATTTGGTGTATGGCTTCTGGATTATGTACTTCGCATCGATGATCCGGTTGGAGCAGTTGCAGTTCATTGTATGAACGGTATCTGGGGTACAATTGCAACAGGACTTTTTGCAACAACATCGGCGCCTGGTAACGATACACTGACAGGACTGTTTTACGGTGGAGGTTTTACACTTCTTGGGAAACAGCTTCTGGGAATGTTTTCAGTTATCGCATGGACGGTAGTAACTATCACGATTACATTTATGATTATCAAAGCAACTGTAGGACTTCGTGTCAGTGAGGAAGAGGAGATTGAAGGTCTGGATTCCTGTGAACATGGTCTGGCATCTGCATATGCAGGCTTCAGTCTGATGGACGTATCAGGATCTATGATCATGGAAGAAAATGAAAATACACAGCTTGGCGTATCAGAATATGAAGCAGCATCCGAAGTACAGAAGAATGCAGCCGTTAAGGTGGTACGTCAGCCGGCAATGGATACAGGTATGTATAAGGTTGTTATTCTGGCGAAGCTGTCACGTTATGATAAATTGAGAAAGGCGATGAACGCAGTTGGTGTTACCGGAATGACTGTAACACAGGTTATGGGATGCGGTATCCAGAAAGGAAGCGGCGAGCGTTATCGTGGAGCAGAAGTGGATGCAACACTTCTTCCAAAGGTAAAAGTTGAAGTAGTTATTGGTAATCTTCCGGTAGATACTGTTGTAGAGGCGGCCAGAGAGGCACTGTACACAGGTCATATCGGAGATGGCAAGATATTCGTATACAGTGTAGATAAGATTATTAAGATCCGTACAGGAGAAGAAGATCTGGCTGCACTTAAGGACGTAGAATAGATATTCTTATATCTTTTCTAATTGCATATTATAAAGAAATTGGAATCTGTGAATGCAGGTTCCAATTTCTTTTATAAAAGTATAGCAGAATTTACAAATTGTCTTTTAAATATTCACGTGTCACACTGCGGGAAGATTCTAACATTTCTTTTGGTGTTCCTGCAAAGAGAAGTTTGCCGCCTGCCAGACCACCTTCAGGTCCAAGCTCTACAATATAGTCAGCATCCTTTATAACATCAAGACTGTGTTCGATAATAAACAGCGTATTGCCATGATCCGTCATCTTATTGAAGAGTTCCATAAGCCGTCTGATATCATCCAGATGCAGTCCGTCTGTCGGTTCATCCAGAATGAATATCTGTCCCCGCTCATCAAGTTTGCTCGCCAGCTTGATACGTTGCAGTTCTCCGCCGGAAAGCGTTGACATCGACTGATTCAGATGCAGATATCCAAGACCAACCTGTACCAGTGTATCCAGTTTCCTTACAAAATTGGCATTTTCAAAAAATTTGATTGCCTGACATACTGTCATATCCATAACTTCAGCAATGTTTTTTTCTTTATATTGATATTTAAGCACTTCTTCGGAATATCTGGTTCCATGGCATACCTCACAAACTGTCTCAATAGAATCCATATATGCCATCTCTGATATAATCACACCTTTTCCCTGACACGCAGGGCAGGCACCTTTGGAATTAAAGCTGAAATATGCCTTTGCAACATGGTTTTCCTTAGCAAACAGATCCCTGATTTCATCTGCAATATCCAGATATGTAGCCGGAGTTGACCTCAAATTGATGCCTATATCCTTCTGTCTGATTGAAATAACCTCGCCTGGATATTGGCTGGTAAAATATTCCATCAGTGAACTTTTTCCTGATCCGGCCACGCCGGCAATGACTGTCATAATGCCAAGCGGAAGTTTTACATTTACATTCTTCAGATTATGAAGATTTGCATGTTCAACTTGATACCAGCCTGTCGGATTTCTGTATTCCATTTTTATCGGGGTTTTTGCTCGCAGCATACGTCCTGTCACTGTATCTGACTCCAGGAGGCCCTTATAATTGCCCTGGTACATAATCTGCCCGCCATTGATACCTGCTTCCGGTCCCATATCCACAATATGATCCGCCAATGCTATTATTTCCCGATGATGTTCTACGATCATAACCGTATTTCCATGTTCTTTTAATTTGATCAGAGAATTTTTCAGATTCTGGATATCTTTTGTGTGCAATCCTACACTTGGCTCATCCAGAACATACATCATATCTGTAAGTGGTGAATTGATATATCTGGCAATTTTAATTCGTTGTGCTTCGCCGCCTGAAAGTGTATCAGTTCCCCGGCTGAGCGAAAGATACCCCAGTCCAATCTCTATCAGCGCGTTCATTCGTTTCAAAATTTCAGTTTTGATATCGCGTGCCAGCGGATCATCAATCTGACGTATAAATTTTGCTGCCTCAGGAATCAGCATATCAGAAACTTCACAGATATTTTTGCCATTGATCAGGCAACTGCGGATTTTGGCATTCAGTCTGGTTCCGTTGCAGTCCGGACAGGTAAATGTGTGAACGATATGATCCAGTTCCTTTTTGTGAAGCTGACCTTCTTTGGATCTGATGATACTGCGGTACATGCGAGGATAAATACCTTCATATTTTGCAGTTTTCGGCCAGTTAGTCGGTGGATTTTTAAGACGGATCTGTGGAGAGTAGAGAAACAGATCCATCTCTTCTTTTGAATAATCCTTTATTTTTTTGTTCAGATCAAACAGGCCGCTGTAAGCATATCGCTTCCATCTCCAGGCACCTGTTGTAAATGCCGGCCATTTGATAACACCTTCATCATTTAAACATTTATCAAAATCTACTAATTTGTGGATATCCAACTCTGTTACGACGCCAAGACCTTCACAGCGTTCACATTTTCCACTGGGATGATTGAATGAAAAACTATCCGAATATCCGACAAAAGGTTTTCCGACACGTGAAAAAAGCAGACGCAGCAAGGCATAAATGTCAGTATAAGTGCCGACCGTAGACCGTGAATTTGCTACCGGCTTTTTCTGATCGATCACAATAGTGACCGGAAGATTTTCCATGCGCTCTACTTCCGGGCGACCGTATTTCGGCAAAAACTGCTGCACAAAACTTGGAAATGTTACATTTAGTTCTCTTCTTGATTCTGCCGCGATCGTATCAAGACAAAGGGAAGACTTACCTGATCCGGATACACCGGTAAAGACGGTAATCTTTTTCTTTGGAATTTTTAATGAGACATGTTTCAGGTTATTTTCTGTTGCATTGACAATATTTATAAAATTCTGTTCGTTGTTGTCCATTTACCTGCTCCTTTTGATCAGTATAGCTTAAAAGAAGCACACGTCACAGATGAATATTCATACTGCAATCGTGTGCTTCCTTATTATACACTTATTTTATATCTGCGTTAAGATACTTTAAACAAATCTACTGTGCCTTTGCCGGCGAAGCCATCTGATTGATATCAGGAATGGCAATCAGGATTGGATACAGGATGATAGAAATCACCAGTCCACCAACGCCCTGAATAATGTTAGCCGGAATACTTGCTGCTGCAGATGCGCCGTACAGGAAATATTCACAAACGAAGTATCCACCAGCTACCAGTACGATATCAATTACGCCGCCAATCAGAACAGCAATGTACTTTTTCTTCTTATCTATAGCCATTTTCTGGTAAACAAGTCCTGCAAACAGTGCGATCAGTCCTTTTACTGCGAATGTAATCGGAACATATACAAAATATCCACCAAGCAGGTCAGCCATAGCTGATCCGATACCGGCTGCAAGAAGTCCCCATACAGGTCCAAGTACTACACCAGAGAGGATTACAATTGCATCACCTGGGTGAATATATCCGTTTGTTCCGGGAGTAGGGATACGGATTGACATTGTAGCCACACAAGCCAATGCGGCAAATAAAGCTGCCATTACGATTTTCTTCAAGTTTGTATTCATAGTCTCTTCCTTCTTTCATGTTCTTATCTTTTTGTTAGACCATACTTTACTACTTGAGTGGATTGTGATAAAGAGCCAATTATTATAAAAATGACCAGTCCAGTTTACTTTTTGCGAAAACGGTCTGGAATCGTTTTCAGACTGATGGTAAACAGATCGCGGATTGTGCGCTGAAGAAATTCTCTGCTTTCCGGATCAAGAGCTCTTGCTGCCTGCATCAGGATCTGAAGATTGGCAGACCAGTTCTGCACCAGTTCTTCGGTAGAGAATACATCGGTAGAATTAAGCAGTTCAAACAGCGTATCTACAAAACGTTCCCTGTCTGCCGGTGACAGTCCAAGGATCCAGGTATTCAGCGTCTCATCCATATGTCTGGCTCCGGAATTCAGGTGATCCGCATAGGCAAAATCATTTCCATTCACCACCCAACTGGCGGGATCGTGCTGAAACAGAGAAAATGCCCGGCTTTTTACAACTTTATAATCTTCCTGTGTTTCAAAGAGCATGCCGACCAGTGAAGATTGCGGCACTGTTTTGTGGATCCGATTTTTCATTTGTTCATATTCCGGCAGTTCGAAGAAAGATTTTAAGAATCCAGGTCCGTCATGGGAATAGACGTCAAGGATCCGTCTGCGGATTGACGGGTCGGATTTCACCGCAGAATATACCGCCAGATTACCACCTTTGGAATGCCCGCCAAGATATAGCATACCAGGGAAATGACTGGCAGCTTCGTGAAGATAGCGGATGGCTTCCAGCTGTCCGGCAATCGGATTCTGAAAAGCCATGTTAAAATCTTCTTTCCAGCCGATGATGCTGGAATCAGTACCGCGAAAAGCAATATATGACGTATCTGGAGTCAGTCGGAACGTGACTGCTGAGAACTGTTTTTCCGTTGCGGCATCGTATTTCTGTGTATAGCCACAGATCAAGATATCGCGGAATCTTGGACTGCATGCCAGTGCGATCAACAGTTCCAGACAGCTTTTGCCGTTCCAGATACCATGGAACATCTGTTCAAAGCATTCTGCTTTCAAAAGATTTGCAAAATGAATGCCGTTCCAGTCTCCTTCAGGCAGTATTTCTTTTGGGAAAAATGTATATGCGATGGAGGAGAGCACCAGACTGTCCACCTGACAGAATGGGCGTTCATCAAAGGTATCTAAGGATGTTCTGGTGTAACCAAGTATACTTTTCATAAGATATCCCTCCGTTTCATTCTTAGCGTATGTAACATTTTACTTTTCAATTATTATAGCATGGATTAAAATGTTGTTAAGATGAAAGAAAGAATCCGGGATAAAATCGGATATTGTAGAAAATAAATGATATGAGTACAGATAGAACAGAGTATGGTATTTATTCACAGATCGCATCCGGTGAAGGAATCCGTGCCAGAGATATAGCAAAGGAACTGCATATTGACCGTAAAACGGTGAACCATTATCTTTATCGATCGCCCTACATGCGGGATCTTTGCTACCAGGACAAGGACTACAGATGGCATGCGTTAATCCGTCAGGGACGTCCTCATCTTGGACTTGTGGATTACAGCGGATATTATGGAACGGTAAAAGAATTTCTGGAGCTTACTGAAGATGAATGGTTTGAAATGCTGCTTGCGGGATGCAAAAGGATCGGACGGAATCTCAATGACACCAGAGGCTTGTTTCATTCGTTTCGGGATGCCAGAGAAGTCATATGTAGTTTATTTGCGGATCTGGATACTATGGGAGCAGACAAAGAAGAATATGAAACATGGGAGATCGTATTTGAACTGAGAATCCGTAGATCCAGATATATTCGCATTTATGCAGATGTGTTAGTGGTCACGGATCGCTATGTATTCTCGTTGGAATTCAAAATGAAAGACAAGATTGATCCGGACGAACTCAGTCAGGCAGCAAAGTACAGTCCGTATCTGGAAGTGATCTTCGGACCGGAATACGAGGTGATTCCGGTGCTTGTGCTGACAAGAGCCGAAGATCTGTATCGATATGAGAAGTTTGGCGGAACGACGGCAGAAGTGCCGGTGTGTTCAGGCGATATGCTGTTTAATGTGCTGGATGAATATCAGGGGATTATGAAAGAAAGTGATGAGAGGTGATTAATTATGACGAGAGACGAATTAGTTGCATTACCGAAAGTGGAACTTCACTGCCATTTAGACGGTTCGCTGAGTAGGAACTTTATCGAAAAGAGACTTGGCAGAAAAGTATCACAGGAAGAACTGAGCGTATCGGATGGCTGCCAGAGTCTCAACGAGTATCTGGAGAAATTCGACCTTCCGGGACAATGTCTGATGGATGAGGAAGGTCTTCGGGAAGCAGGATATGATGTGCTTCGCAGTATGTATCAGGAAAATGTGTGTTATGCGGAAGTACGTTTTGCACCATTGTTGTCCGAGACCTCGGACATGGATTGCAGGAAGGTGATCGAAGCAGTCATTGCCGGTATGAATAAAGGAAAGCAGGACTTTGGTGTAGAATATGGAATTATCACCTGTGCCATGCGTCATCACAGCGCAGAGGAGAATCTGCGGATGCTCCAAATTGTCAGAGAATACCTGGGCGACGGTGTCTGTGCAGCAGATCTGGCTGGGGCAGAGGCACTGTATCCTATGTCTGAATTTATGGATGTATTTGAGACTGTGAAGAAACTTGGCATGCCATTTACGCTTCACGCAGGCGAGTGTGGAAATGTTCAGAATATCATTGACTCGGTAGAAGCAGGAGCTGGGCGTATTGGTCATGGTATTGCCATGCGTGGACATCGGGAGCTTCAGTCTGAGTTGGCAAAGAAAGGTATTGGTATCGAAATGTGTCCAATCAGCAACCTCCAGACGAAAGCGGTGCAGAGCACCGCGGAGTATCCGCTTCGAGAGTTCTTGGATGCAGGGCTGAAAGTGAGTATTAATACCGATAACCGGACGGTCAGCAATACCAGTCTCGCAAAAGAACTGGAATTTGTGCAAAAAACGTATGGCGTGAGTGATGAAGAGATTCGAAAAATGATGCAGAATGCGGTGGAGACAGCATTTGCAAGGGATGATGTGAAAGAGAGATTGCAGAAGATGATGGACATAAAACTGGAATCATTACGATGATTGATTAACCTGTGGATCATGTTCAGGGGATGAAGAGGAATGAGAGGGAACACAATGAGTGATGAGAAGAAAGGAAAAGTATTTCTCATATCTATGACGGTGATAATCGTGCTGTTGTTTTTGTCGCAGGGTGTTTATCCAAAGTATAAAGCAGGGAAGTATGAGGAAGAACAAAAAAAGATAGCCGCTGAACAGAAAAAAGTAGATGCCAAAGCGGAAGATTATATAGAAGAATATGCGTCACAGTTACAGGATAAGATGCGTTTGGCAGGTGTGGATGATCTTATAGTTACTTACGATGACTTGACAGATGATATTTTCAAGAAGTATACCAACAGTGAGGAAATAAATTATACATATTATTATGCAGTATCTTATAGTAGTGAAAGTATTGATCAGATTTATGCGGAAGACACGCATAAATCATTTATCCGGCTGATGGAGAGTGAGAGAGATGTGATGAACGAGGGGCATGCACCGGGAGACCACAGCCATGAGATAGAGTACGGAGATCAGACAATCACCGTATATATCGGTAATGCAGACCGCAGTAACGCAATTAATATCAAAGGACCTCAGGGAACGGAATACTGTCTGGATACCAGCAGCGGGCAGTCAAAACTTTTAGTTGGTGGAGTGACAGTGAATATTGTGCAGGAAGAAGAGGAGACTGAGACTGCAGAAAGTTCAAGTAATACAGCTACTGCAGGTGGCAGACTTGGTGGCGATTCCTTTGATACATCAACTTCAAGCGATAATGCTTCTACCAGAAGAACGGATCCTTATGATGTATACGATTATGATGATCCAGATGATTTTGCAGAGGAGTGGGCAGAGGAATTTGGAGATGGAGACTATGACGATGGATACGATGATGCGTATGATTACTGGGAAGATGCATGGTATTGATAATAAGGAAATGAAGGGATATAGACATATGAAAAGAAAAATGAATTTTAGACAAATCCTGGCTTTGGTATGTGCCATTATAATACCAGTACTTTATATAATCACCATTATATTGTTAATTGCAGGCAATCCATATGGTCAGCTTTTCCTTGCAATATCTCTGGGAGCAACATTTTTCCTTATCCCTATCATGTATCTGGTGACAAAGCTACCAAAGGATATGGCAGAAATTTATGGCAATGTATCAGATGCTTTAAAGAAAGATGAAGATAAGAATGATGGCAAGTAATGATTGTTTCAGTAGAAAAGATATAGAGATGACAGAGACTTTTGTAGATGGAATACAACTGCATATAGCAGAGCACGGGCATGGAGGTCCGGTTATTTTCTGGGGAATGTATCCACATCAGGAGCATGAAGTGGAACATTTATGGGAAGAGCTGTTAGAAATAGTATCGGAGAAAGACTTTCTGCTTGTGGCATTTCAGGTGGAAGACTGGAACCGGGATTTTTCACCTTGGGAAGCACCAGCAGCATTTGGAACAGAAAGATTTGCCGGACAAGGCAGAAATACTCTGAGATGGTTGACAGAGGAATGTATTCCATATATTGAAAAAACATATGATGTGAAAGATTGCGAATATTGGCTGATGGGATATTCTCTTGCCGGCTTATTTGCGTTATGGGCAGGATATGAATGTGATATGTTTTCAGGAATCGTATGCTGTTCGGGTTCTATGTGGTTCAAAGATTGGGCTGTTTATGTGAGAGAACATAAGCTTCAACATAAATGTAGAGTGTACTTGAGCCTTGGTGGAAAAGAAGAGAAGACAAAGAATAAAGTGATGGCAACGGTGGGAGAACGTACCAGAGAACAGGAAAGGATACTGCGGGCAGATCCATTGGCAGAGCAGGTGATTCTGGAATGGAATGCGGGAGGTCATTTTGCGGATTCGGGAAAGAGGCTTGCTAAAGGAATTCGGTGGCTGTTAATGAATAATGATGAAAGAAGATAAGAACGAGACAAGATGGGATAAGTTATTGCATATTCGGACAATGGGACGGGATGACTCTAATGCGGACAGGTATCGCTATCCATATGAGCCAACGCCATATTCGGTACTGGAGCGTCTGGCGAATGCCGGATATATGCGAAAAGGAAATACGTTGCTTGATTATGGATGCGGTAAAGGGCGTGTGGATTTTTTTCTGTCTTATCAGACGAGATGTGCATCTATCGGAATTGAATATGATGAACGGATATATGAAAAGGCAGCAGAGAATCATACGTCAGCAGTGTCTTCAGGCAGGGTGACATTTGAATTAGCGAATGCGGAATATTATCAGGTGCCGGAGTCGGTAGACTGTGTTTACTTTTTTAATCCATTTTCAGTAGAGATACTTCAGAAAGTCATTGCACGGATCCTGGAGTCATATTATGCATGTCCAAGATCCATGCAGTTATTTTTCTATTATCCATCAGATGAGTATATCGCATACCTGATGACAGTAGACGAGTTGTCATTTGTAGATGAAATCGATTGTCGTGATCTTTTTCCTGGGGATGATCCGAGGGAGCGGATTGTGGTATTTGAAATCTTATAAAAAACAAAGGGTATGGCGCTAACCATACCCTACTCTGGCAAGCCAGAGAGACCTCGTCGGTCAAATTATTATTTTTTTTAGCTTCGTCAGCTAAAAACACTTGAAAACAAGTGTGTAAAACAATGATGATTTATTTACATTATACACATTTATGTGAATATGTCTAGACGTAAAAATGAACAAAAAAGCAGTTTTTGAAAACTATTTAAACTATATTTGATTATTTAGGTTGCTGCGCTTCGTCGCGACGCCTTTTTTTATGATATCGGATCCAAGACGCTTAGTGGTTACCGGAACAGCCGTGTTTGTCTTCGCCACAGTGATGCTCGCCGCAGGAATGGTCATGGCTGTGGTGAGAACATTGCACATTAGGATTATAGTTCAGTCCGTCTGCAAGATATGCATTGACTGCTTCGTCAGCAGAGCCAGACACACCACCATATAATTTGATTCCTGCTTCAGCGAGTGCAGCCTGTGCACCGCCACCGATACCTCCGCAGATCAGGATATCAACCTGTGCCTGTGTCAGAAATCCGGATAATGCACCATGTCCCTGACCGTTGGTAGATACAATCTGTGTTCCTGTAATCTGTCCATTTTCAATATCGTACAATTTGAATGTTTCGGTGTGTCCGAAATGTTGGAAAATCATACCATTTTCATAAGTTGCTGCAATTCTCATAGTTCCGTTCTCCTTTTTTTCAATGATTGATGTTGCGACGGAATCGTACGCTGATGTGCATCGAGTGAAGCAATGTGAAGACATATCACCCTGGCACAGGCGATAATGTCCGCCGGATATCAGCAGAGTTTTTCCGTGAATCAGACTGTCTGCGATTTTGTATCGGGCAGATTCATAGATTTCTGTAACGGTTGTACGAGAGATTTCCATTTGTTTTGCACATTTTTCATGTGTAAAATGTTCCAGGTCAATCAGGCGTATAGCTTCAAACTCATCCAGGGTCAGGCAGATTGTACCATCGGAAGGGAATCCTTCGGGTCTGAAACTGTCGTATACAGGTTCCGAACATATTTTTCTACATTTGCTTGGTCGTGCCATATCAGTCCTCCAAAATATTTCCGTCATATGTCGAAAATAGTATAACTTATATAGGATAGAAATACAAGTCACTATGAAAAAATGAGTGACTATATATTTTCCTTATATACTTTTCTATCAGCTTTCCAGTAATTCTTTGCAGATGCTTATGTACCGATCTGTGTAAATGCTTCCTTTTTCCCAGATAAAATCAAAATCATGCTGCATTTTAAAATCGGATAACTGTATTTCCTTTAAAACATGATTCTGCAGTTCATCGATGACCGCTATTTTATACATAAAGGAAATACCACAGTCTTTTTTCAGGAGACCGATAATGGTGTGCATGTTTTCGACTTCGGTAAAATGAATAAAGTCAGAGATTTTCAGACCGCGTGCCAGCAGATTCTCTTCCAGGATATTTCTGGTACCGGAGCCATTTTCCCGAACCAGCAGACGCTCTGGCAGAAGATTACGGACGGAAGAAGGAGTGTCCTGGATAAAATGATGGTCGGCTGAGCAGACAGCAATGTAGTCCTCTGTGCTGTAATTCATGTGACCGTAGTGTTCTTTGGGATAGTTGCCTTCTACAATGGCCAGACTGATTTGTCCTTCATCCAGAAGCTTTAACAGTTGGGCAGTATTACCATAGTGAAGGTGGATATTAACATCCGGATGTCGGTTGAGAAAAGCAGCCAGTTTATCTACAATTGCATATTCTCCAATGGTCATGGTAGCGCCGATAGAAAGCGATTCAATGCCCACAATATGATCTTTCAGTTCTTTTATGACTGCTTTTTCATCATTCTTCATAGTCATAAGATGTTTTCTGAGAATCTCACCGGATCTGGTGAGAAAGAGCTGTTTATTACGATATTCGAACAACGTGGTGTCATACTGTTTTTCCAGATAATGGATGTGCTGGGAGACGGCTGGTTGTGTAATGTGCAGTTCTTTTGCTGCAAGAGTGAAGTTCATGGTCTTACATACGGTAAGAAATGTATCTGTTCGGTAATCTAACATAAGAAACCTCATATATTCTAACAATAAAAATATTTTATGCATCGATAGAATTATATAATTTTAAATTATCAATGTCCAGTGATATAATCCTAGTGTTGAAAAATGAAGTCAAAAATGAAATGAGGTATTTATGATGGAATCAATAAAGAAAAAACTGCCGGGCATATTAATCTGCTTTATCATAGCAGTACCGTCCTGGCTTCTCGGTAAGACATTTCCGATCATTGGCGGTCCTGTGATTGCGATTCTCGCTGGCATGCTGATTACGATGGTATGGAAAAATAAGGGAAATGCAGAGACTGGTATTAAATGGACGTCTAAGATTATTCTCCAGACAGCGGTTGTACTGCTTGGATTTGGAATGAATCTGGGAGTCATTCTCCAGACCGGTAAACAGTCACTGCCGATTATTGTGTGTACGATCAGTACATCCCTGATCATTGCGTGGATTCTTCGCAAGGTTATCCATGTGCCGTCCAATACAT
>OGCM01001740.1_pt1 | contig 24021 bp, 20 predicted proteins | sample 1570151 | NCBI WGS metagenome assembly OGCM01 (sample SAMEA4370582, study PRJEB24528) | human gut metagenome
TGAAGACGCTGAATGATTATATGGCAATGTCCTATCGTATGGAAATTGTGGAAGACAAAGATGAAGGCGGATTTGTAGTTTCTTATCCAGATTTTCCTGGTTGCATTACTTGTGGTGAAACAGTGGAGAGTGCAGTAGCAAATGCACTGGATGCAAAAAAAACATGGCTTGAAGCAGCATTAGAAGAAGGGGTAGAAATTCATGAACCAGTATTGTGTGTACCTTCTTTCCAGAAATGATGCAGTGTTCTCAAAATAAATGATGAAAATTATTCTTCGTTGGTTACACATTACATTCATGATTTTATGGAGAAATGACTTATGTTGATGCCTGGTATTTTTGGAGAAAAGAACTGGAAATCGATCTGTCGGGATTCAAGAAAGAGGAAGTTAGGGCAGAGCTGAAAGATGGTTATCTGACAGTCAGTGCAGTCAAAGACCTGGATGAGGATGAAAAGGATAAAGAGACCGGTAAGTATATCCGCCGTGAACGTTATCATCAATACTGGTATTTTATACTGAAATACTAACCGTTTGGCTAGTTCTATATAAAAATCATGTATGCTATAATAAAGTCAGAAAATGCAGATTTTACGATAAGCTGGCAAAGGGGCGAAAAAGTATGAAAAAACGAATGTTGAAAATAATGAGTATGGGAGTTACGGCGTGTCTGTTGCTTGGAACAACACCGACACCGATGTTGACAAAGGCAGCAGTAACCGAAACAGCAAACCATATAGCAAATAAAAGCAAAGAATCGGAAAAGACAGAGACAAAGAAGAGCAAAGAATCTGAAGCGGTAAATACAGAGAAAACGAAAGAAACAGAAATACCGGGAGCAAAAAAAGAGAAAGAATCCGAAACAGTAAAATCAGAGAAAAGTAAAGAGACGGAAATAAAGAAAGCAAAAGAATCTGAGACAACAGAGACGAAGAAAAATAAGGAATCCGAGACAACAGAAACAAAACAGACGAAAGAAACTGCAGCAGCAGAGACAGGAAAAATTAAAGAACCTGAAACAGCAAATACAGACAAAAACAAAGCATCCGAAACTTCAGGCACACAGAAAAATAAGGAATCTGAAATTTCAGAAACGAAGAAAGAAACAGTAAGCAAAGGAACTGAAACACAAAAAGTAACAGAAGTACAAAAAGAAACTAAAATACAAAAAGAAACAGAAACACAGAAGAAAAACGAAGCAGCAAAGCAGAAAGCGAAAAACAAGGCAGCAGCTTCTGCAAATAAGAAACAGGGTATTGCACTGCAAAATGCGGCGGAGATAAGCGTTACGACGCAAAATGAGCTGAGGGCAGCTCTGAAAAATGATGCAGTTCAGACAATCAACATTGAAGGAAGTTTTACTTATACATATGAAGTGGAAACAGATAAGAAGATTGTCATTAAGAATGGGGCTGTTTTCAAATGGAGTGCTTATCAGGATACGTTCCGTATAACGGACATGCTGATTGAGAACGGAGCGGTTTTCCAGATCAGCCCATTTGATTTTATGTCAAAAGCGGTGGTAGCCGGTACGATCACCAATCAGGGTGACATTCAGGTAACGTCTGCAAGGGGCGAATGTTTCTTTACAGCATCGGTAAAAGGAAGCGGAACGTTTTCTCAGACAACAGAACAAACTTATATCAGCTATGGAGCCGTACAGGATGCTATGATTACCGGCACAGGCTATCGGATCAATCTTCTGAAGGATTTGTCTGTAACACCGACAGTCAGTCTGCCGGATTCTATGCAGACAGGAGATACGATCACACCGATTTTCACCAATATCATAGATGGCGTAGACCTTTCCAAAGCATTTACTTATAAATGGAACAATGGAAGTTATGATATTTATAATGGTGCGTCCAGTCCGATGCTGACGAAATCCGGAACATTGAAACTGACGGTGTCCCCGAAAAAACCATATATTATGCGGACCAGTACCAACAGTTATCCGGGCAGTTTGGATGCTAGGGGAACTGTTCAGAAAAAGCAGTATGATGTCATTTATGTAGATCCTGCAAATGGAAATAACAACAATCTGGGTGATACAAAAGAAACTTCCATGAAAACCATAACCGGTGCAATGAACAATCTCACAGAAAACGGAACGATCGTACTGCTCGGTGATTACAGCAGTTATACGGTGATCGATAAAAATGTGACGATAAAAAGTGAGGATGCTAAACAGTATTCGTTTGCACCGACATTGGCTCTGAATGCCGATAATCTTCGTGTGACACTGGATTCCGTGAATCTTTCAAATCTGACGGCAACGGGATACGGGACAAACGAAACACTGACCATAAAAAACAGCAGCGGAAGTATTCAGTCTACCGATCAGAATATTGCGAATGTTCAGGTGGAAGATTCCAACTTAAGCGGGAGACTGACAGCATCACAGAATCTGGAATTTAAAAATGTTACATTTTCTGGCAAATTTCAGACAGAAAAATTCATTGCTGACGGTAAAAATATCCTGATTCCGGAGAAAAACAGGATCAGCCGCATTGATGGAACAGCGACAATCACCAATCCGATCACGATACAGACCGAGCCGGTAAAAGGAAAGAAAGTACTGGAAATCAGCGAGAATAATAAAGATACGATTCTGTCAAAACTTAAACTGGCAGACACTCAGAATGATAAGTTCCAGATGAAAGTTTCAAAACAGTACAATGGCACATATATTACCATTACGCAGCGTGTGACATCCGGCGGAAAACTGCTGATTGCCAATGAGCCGTTTATCGGTGAGGCAGTAGAAGATTCTTATGCAACAATGCGAAATGAGGACTGTTCTGTAAAAACAGCAGTATGGAGCGGATACAGTCATGCGGCAGGATCAAAATGGGCAGCCGGTGATGTACCGGAACTGACGATCACGTTGAAGGTCTGGAGCAGCGACGGAACGGGCGTCGAGAGCAAACATTTTGATGAGACTTTCCGTGCACAGGATATCAAAGTGTATTCCTGGAAAGATCTGGACACCTATCCGGACACGGATTCGGATACAAACCTGAATAAGGATGCAGAGATTTTGGTAAAAGACGGACAGGGACTCAGTGCAGACGGTGAAACCTTTACGTTTACATTGCGTTATCCGGCCGTAGAGCGTATGGAACAGACGATCACGACAGACTGCAGTGCACGTAGTGCGTATTGCACAGAGAAGCTTGCTGCACGCCCGGTGCAGGCACAGGGTACGGTTTCCTATGAAAGCAGTGATCCGGATATTGCATCCGTAGATGCTGCAACGGGAGAAATTACCGCAAAGAAGCCTGGAAAGGTCAAAATCCTCATCCATGCCGCACAGACAGATCTTTATAAGGTCGCAAGTGCAGAATATGAGTTAACGGTGGATCATGCTGCGGTGACTGCACCGACTGCCATAACTGGTTTGAAATATAACGGAAAAGCACAGAAACTGGCAGCACCAGGAGAAACTCTGGAAGGCAAGATCATGTACAAGGTAAATGACGGTGAATGGAAAGAGGAAGTGCCGATTGCCGTCAATGCCGGAACATATACAGTATATTATAAAGCGGTAAGAGGAGAAGGACACGGAGAGACAGAAGAACAACATTTTGATGTAAATGTTTCTCAGAAAGAAATCGGAATAGAATGGACGAATACCGAAGTTATTTATGATGGAACGGAAAAATTACCGACAGCAGCCGCAAAAGGTCTGGCAGAAGGTGATACCTGTAATATTACAGTAACCGGAGGACAGACGGAGGCAGGCACTTATACAGCCCAGGCAGCTGCGATTGATAATGCAAATTATAAGCTTCCGGCAGAGACAACCGTTACTTTTGTCATTCGGAAAGCAGATTTTGAACTGACTGGCATGCCGCAGGCAAAAACAGATCTGGTGTATGACGGAAAAGAACAGGAACTGATCACGGCCGGTTCTGCAAAGAGTGGCACTTTGCTCTACAAACTGGGCGATGGCGAGTGGACAGAAAAAATCCCGTCCGCAGTACATGCAGGAACCTATGATGTATCTTATAAAATCGCAGGTGACAGCAATCATAATGATCTGATCGGTTTGGAAGTTCTGCATATCAAGATTGCGGCAAAATCAATCGCAGATGCAGATGTAAAACTGGCAGATGCATTGAAATATACCGGACAGCAGCAGAAACAGGAAATCTCAAAAGTGACGGCAGGAAATCTGGAAGTTCCAAAGGATGATTATGAAGTGAGCGGAAATCAGGCAGCAGAAGCCGGTGTCTATACGATGACGATCACAGCAAAAGAAGGAACAAATTTCACCGGAAGCAGAGAATGGACTTATGTAGTTGCACCGGTGAAAATGAGCCAGATCACAAAAGATAAAGACGGTAAAGTACAGATAGGGCATGGTACTTTTTCTGTGAAGATTGAACAGGACAAGGACACAGCACAAGCAGCACTTGTAACAAGCGAGGCAGAATTCATTGAGAAACTGGTGGATGCCGGTGATATTACAGCAGATGAGCTGACACGGACAGCAAACGGGGCATCGATGGAACTGCTGCTTCACATTCAGAATGAATCTTCGCTTGGTGAAGAATCCAGAACGCAGATACAGAAAAAAGCAGCAGAAAAAGGTTATACACCGGGAACCTGCTTTAAACTCAGTCTGAAAAAGTATATGACCGAAAACGGTACGACAGATCAGGGAACTGTGATTTTGCAGAACGGTAAAATAAAGCTTACCCTACAGATTCCGGAAAGTCTTCAGAATCAGAACAGTAAGAAAGACCGTACTTATTTTATTCTGTGCAGCAAGAATGGAAATGTGGAAGCATTAAACGGCACTTATGATGCAAAAGCAAAAACCATTACCTTTGAAGCAGAAGATTATGCTGATTATGCGTTGGTATATCAGGAGACAGATAAGCCTGATAATGGAGGCGGAAATGATCAGGAACCAGAAACGGATGATAACACAAAGAAAGATGATAATAAGCAGAACGGTAATAAAGACAATAACAAGAACAACAACAATAAAAACAATAACAAAAACAATAATAACAACAACCAGAACAATCCGCAAAATAACAATGGAAATGGCAGTCAGAAGTCAGGTATCACAACCACTGCTGCCGGAACTTCAGCGACAACTGCGGGCAGCACTGTAAAGGCCGCAAATACGGCGGACAGTGCGAATGTTTTCGGAAATATCCTGGCATTTCTCGGAGCATGGATGATTCTGCTTGCAGCCTGGATCAGAAGAAAAACAACAAAATAATCTCAGTGAAATTTAAAGGGAATCCCTGCCGCATGCAGGGCAATGGGATATACTTGCAAGGGTAAAATGTGTATAAAAAGGAGCCTGAAGCTATTTGCTTCAGGCTCCTTTTGAGCCAAAGTTTATGCGTTGCCGCTGACCGTTACATTTGCAACGCCTCCCCAGTCAGTTGATTTTTTGAGGATCTTTTGTTTCACGGGAACAGGCATATACTTGAATTTATTAAACATATATGATATATTGATTAAATCAACTGAATGTATATGTTAAGTAAAACGGATCAGATGAAAAAATCAAATGAAAGAAGGCTGCATATGGAAATGAAAGATGAATTTTTATTCAAAACACACATGCTCGATAAAAACGGAGAAAAGACCGGAGTAGATCAGATTGCGGATTATATGTTCCGGGCGGATATGATCTACAGAATGAAACTTGCATCGGACATGGGACTGCCGGTGCTTACCTTAATTGCACGGGAGCTGGAAGAGAAATTTGATGAAAATTCCAGTTTCCCGGTGACAGCAACGAAAAATGATCCAAATGCACTGTCTCGCCAGAATGTCGGAAGGATCGCCAAGTTTATTATGGATAAGCTGGGTTATGTCCCGGCGGCGGGGAGGAGCGTCAGACTTCCGGCGGTGTCAAAGTCGAGGTATTTTTCGACAAGTGCGGTATATGAGAAAAAGAAAAAAGGAAGTTATGATTTTAAAATAACAGATTTTGTGATACACTTGCAGAAAACAAAATAACAGAAAAACGCCTAGAAAACTCCCCCTTTTTTCGAAATGTTATTTATAAATTATAATAGAAGATGGAAAGAGAATAAAACATATTTTCTTTCAGATCGGTGGCTTTCTGATGACGCAGCTCCGGGAAGTCACTGAAAAGAATAACACGAACAGGGTAGAAACGGAAAGGCGGGAAGTCATATGTCAGAAAAGATTTTTAAGGTGTCAGGGGAAGAATTCCGGAAACAGTACAAGGAAGCTTATGAAAGCGGAAGAGCATCACTTGCAGATAAAATGCCGGCAGAGTTCTTTGCGAGAACTGCCATTTCAGATGAGGTGGCAGTACTGCTTTTTCGGTATATGAGCTTTCTGGATGAGGCAGACAAAACAACCTGTCGTTACTTGCAGGAAGTAAAAAAACTGATCGAAAACGGAAAGTTCCAGCATTTGAAAGAGTGTGAAGGATTGAATCCACAGGTAATTGACATGATCGATACATTGTATGAAAAACGTCTAAGAGAATGCTGTGATGAACTGCTTTGTATTGCAATGACGATGTACCGCATTTTTAATATGCAGGAAAGACCATTGCAGAGGCCGGAATACAAAAGACGTACCGAAATGGCCTGGAGAGCAGTGAACAAAGCCAGAAAAGATAAGCTTATTGAGCTTTCTGAAAGGAAAAAAAGCTTAAAAGAGAGTCCGGCAGACAATATTCCACTGGCAGTGAAAGTGAAAGAACATTTTGACAGCAGTGGTATGCGTGGTCAGGAAGAGGCTAAAAAGATCGTGGCAATGAGCGTGCATAAATTTGTTATTAGTGAAGGAAAGGATCGAAATCCGATCCTTCTGGAAGGACCTACCGGTTCCGGAAAGACCTTTATGTTTCAGCTGCTTGAGGAAATGCCGGAATTGAAAGATCTGTGCTTTTTTAATTATTGTGCCTCTGATATGACACCGAATGGCTTCAGCGGGGATGACATTTCCAATGTTTTCTCAAAATATGAAAGAATGGCAAGACAAAAGATGAAGAAAGGTGAGAATGGCTTACAGATGCCGCTGGGAATTATTTTTCTTGACGAAATGGATAAGATCATCGGTATGTCAAACACAGACAGTAATGGTGAAGACTGCAATGCCATTGTGACAGCTCAGCTGCTGACTGCGATTGCCGGAACCCAGAACTATGGAAGTGTCGATACCAGTAAAATCCTGTTCATCATGGCAGGTGCTTTTGAGGAGCTTGAAAACAGCAGAAAGAAAAAGCGGGAAGAACACGGTATTGGTTTTGCAGTAAATGCATCCGCAAAGGAGAAAGAGAACAGCATGACCGGATATGATCTTCGGGAAGAACTGGAAGAGATCGGTGTTTCAAAGCAGTTTCTCGGAAGGGTGCCTTACATTGTACATATGGACCGGCTGTCAAGAGCTCAGCTGCGTCAGATTCTGGTGGATAAGGAACATGGAGTATTTGGTAAGAAACAGAAGTGGTTCAAAAGGAACGGAAAAACGTTGACTTACGATGAGGATCTTGTGGAGGAGATTCTGGATCGTATGGAAGAACACGATATGGGAGCCAGAGGAGCGGCTGCAATGCTGGAGACATTGATCGGAACAGCAGAATACGATATGTTCGCAAACGGTTATAAGAATTTGCATCTGCACAAAGGAATGTTCTTCAGAGCGGAACCTGTTTTCGATGAACAGAAAGGTAAGAGTCGTGATAAATAGTATAAAGAAAATTTTTCTGATCATTAAATGGTTTTTTGTATGGGTTTACAGAAAAACAGAACAGTTCTGCAAAAGAGTATGGAGAAGACAGGATTTACTGTTATGTCTTGCAACTTTGACCATGATCGGTTATGCTACATTCTGGAGATATGACAATGAGATTTTTGATGGGAAAGAAGTCTGGTGGATGATATCCGTGATCGCCGGTCTGGTTGTGGCACTGATCATCGGGATCGTCGGTTACCGTATTTTTTTCAGATGTGCACCGCCGCTGTATCTTGTGTTTTCTGTGGTGCATCTTTTCCAGAGAAAACCGATGATCGAAAAAGAATTCGAGGCAACACTGAGAAATCTGTTTCTGAATGACCACAGGGCAGAAAGCACGGTTGAACTTGTACTGATGCTTCTGACAGCATTTGTGCTGGCAGCATTTGAAAGAAGAAACCGGGCACTGTTTCGAAAAGAAAGAGAACAGAAAGAGAGGGAAAAAAGTTTAACCGGAAGAAGAGCAAGAAGGATGAAGAAAAAGAGTCCGACAAAGCCGGAAGAAGGCTTTTTGGGAAAGCATTTTCCGTGTATCATTACCGGGGCTATGATCCTGGTGATGATGTTCTCTTATCTGTTTTCCGGATTTGTGGTAAGAGTTGTGTGTATAACAGTGGCTGTTTTTACGTTGACTGTTTATACAGCTCCGCTGGTCCGGAAAGTCCGGGCGGTGCTCTTTGCCACGGCAGGATTTGTGTGCAGCTTCCATCATGAACTGTCAATCCTGAAATACAACAAAGCGAACGGGAGCTATTTCCTGAAGTGGATGGCGGAGCGTGGATCACTGCCGAATATCCTGATCTGGGAAAAATTCGGACTGATCGGATACTGTCTGGTTGTGGCAGCAGTCCTGAGTAGTATCTGGTTTATCTGGAGAGCATGGAGATATGCAAATAAAAAAGGTAATGTTTGTGATGAAGTGATTTCCATTACCGCTTTTGTACATTTTGCTCTCGCAGGAACCTATTTTGTGGCAGAAATGGCATTTCCGGATGGAAATTATTTCTGGGGAAATAACCTTCCGTTTTTTACAGGAACTCTGGAAAATAATCTTTTGTATCTGGCAGAGCTGGGGATCGTGTATCGGATCCTGAGAAAAAGTATTGGAAAATAGAGGGCAGATGCCGGATGTCTGAAAAGGAGGCAGTGTATGAATCCAATTTGTTTGTCGATTAAGCAGGAAGAAACCGGAAAAAGAATCAAACAGCTGTTGCAGGATCACGGATACAAGGTAAAAGATATCCAGGGGGCGATGGGATTTGAAACGCCGCAGGTGGTATACAAATGGCTGTCAGGCAAGTCGCTTCCAAGCCTGGACAACTTCGTGATCCTGAGCAGATTGCTGAATACAAGCATTGAAGATATCCTCGTCATTGACGGGGATTCTTTTTTGTCTTTCTTGCTGCGTTTCGTTGAAAAAAATGGCTTTTTTGCTTTAAAGGGAGTATAATCGAAATGCATTAAATGATCTGGAAGCCGGCAAGGTGGATCTGCTGGGACCGCTCCTAAAGAATGAATATACAGAAGAGATTTATAATTTTCCGGAACAGGATTACGGCACGGTTTATACAACGCTCTCTGTGCACTGGAAACCGGAAATCTGCGTGAGGATAACGCTGCTTCTGTTGTGCCGCTGAAAGTAGGATTGTGGGAACAGGCAAAAACAAGAAATCAGGAAGTGATCTCAAATGTTTCTCTTGATCCGATTTCCGGAACCAGGATTATAGAGAGATTTGCACCAAGGTCGTATTATTTTGCATCTGAGGACGAGGATCTGCTGAAAGAAGTGGATGAGGAGATCAGCATCATCAAGCAGGTGCAGCCGAGCCTTCCGGATGTACTGTTTGATAAATATTTCCGCAATACAAGATATGTTTTCGCACCGACACAGCAGCAGAAAGACTATCTGAAATCGATGGATACGCTGGAAGTGCTGTGTGTGGAGCGAGATGCTCCTTATGTTTATCAGAAAGAGGGAAAACCGGCAGGAATGATGGTGGAAATCCTGAATAGTTTTGCAGAAGAGACCGGAGTTTCGATCAATTATACATTCTGCCAGAGCCGCGATGAGGCTGAACAGAAATTAAAAGAAGAATCTTATGACCTGATGATCGGTCTTTCTTTTGATTCAGAATACTGTGCACGTCTTGGATTTGTGCGAAGCAAGTCTATTATGGAGTCCAATCTGGCTTATCTGCATCGTTCGGAGAACAGCAGCCACAAAACGGTTGCGATTGAAAAAGGAATGGAAAGCCTGGTAGATACAACGGAATTTCAGGAAGTGATAAAATGTGATAATATCGTACAGTGCATGGAAGCGGTCACAAACGGAAGAGCAGATTATGCAGTCGGAGACCGTTCAGCCCTGGAATATTATATGTATGATACTTACAGCACACTGGTTACCGGCCTGATCTCGGGAAGTGCACAGAATATCTGTATTGCGATCGCAAGAGAAAGCAATCTGCAGTTTATAAGGCTTGTGAATGACTATATTTACAGCCTGTCGGATCTGCAGAAAACAACATTTCTGGAAGAAGGAAATATGCACTTGTATAAAACATCGCTGCGAGGCTATGTACGGATGCATCCGATCCAGACTGCATTTATTGTGGTTGCATGTTCCATGATGTTTCACGCGAAACGAATGCATAAAAAGATCCGCGTGGCGTCGGAGTATCTGCTGTCGCTGATCAATGATGTTCTGGATATGAGCAAACTGGATTCGGGGGAAATGTATTTTGCGGAAGAATCCGTGTATCTGCGGGAAATGCTGGAAAACTGTAGGGATATCATGGAGACAAGAGCGGCAGAACATGGGATCGAACTGGAAACGCCGGGGCTTGAAAACTTTAACCAGCCGAGGGTTCTGACAAGTGAACTGCATATCCGCCAGATCGCCATGAATATCATCAGCAATGCGATCAAATACAATAAGCCAAACGGAAAGATCATAGCAACGGCGGAAGTCGTAAATCAGACAGAAGATTACGTTACCTGCAGATTTATGGTAAAAGATACCGGAATCGGCATGAGTGATGATTTTCAGAAAAATATGTTTGATCCATTCTCGCAGGAATACGGAAAAGACCGCAGTGAGTTTAGGGGAACCGAACTTGAACTTTCTATCGTGAAGCGGATCGTAGATCAGATGGGCGGCGAAATCCGGGTCGAGAGCAAAAAAGGAGTCGGAACTACCTTTACCTGGACGTTGACATTTAAAACAGATAAAGAATACCGGGAAGAAAAAGTGGCGGCAAACCAGCAGGACTTCAGTCTGGCTGGGAAAAAGATCCTGGCAGCAGAAGATAATACCTTAAATGCAGAAATTCTGATATTCCTGCTGGATGATATGGGAGCGGACACGGTGCTTGTGGAAAACGGAAAACAGGTTGTAGAGGCATTTAAAGAATCCGACTGGGATGAATATGACTGCATTCTTATGGACGTTATGATGCCGATCATGGACGGTTACACGGCAACTCGCAGAATCCGCGGTCTGTCAAGGCCGGATGCACAGAGCATACCGATCATCGCCCTGACAGCAAATGCATTTGCAGAAGACAGAAAGAAAGCAATGGAAGCCGGTATGAATGACCACGTCGCAAAACCGGTCGATATGAAGGTACTGACAGCAGTGCTGCAAAAGTATCTGGAGAAATAAAAACAATATCATAGAAGAGAGAGCAAAAGAACATGAAAATGCATCTCTGTACAGAGACAAGCTGGAGAAATAAAAAAGCAATATAGAAACAGAAAGGGCATAATATCTGAGATATGGGACATTTTTATTTTGTACGACATGGACAGACCATCTGGAATGTGGAAAATAAAATCTGCGGTGCGACCGACATTGCACTGACAGAATTCGGACATCAGCAGGCGATCGAAACCGGAAGAAAGATTCTGGCAGAAGGCATTAAGGCAGATGAGATTTTATATTCTCCGCTGATCAGAGCGGCGGATACTGCCAGACATATTTCGGAGATCACCGGAATACCGGCAAGAGTCGAGCCGCGTCTGACAGAACAGCGTTTTGGAAAGTGGGAAGCTACCGCAAGAAACGGCGAAGCATTTAAGAAAGCAAAAGAATGTTTCGCGTGCAGCCACGAAGGAGGAGAATCTACTCTGCATCTGGCACAGCGGATCTATAATCTGCTGGATGAGATCAAACAGGAATCGGACGAAAAAACCTATATTCTTGTGGCACACAATGGAATTGCGAGAGTGGTGCAGTCCTATTTCTACGATATGACAAACGAAGAATACGCTGCTTTCGGAGTGAAAAACTGTGCGGTAGTACGGTATGATTTTTAAAATAGTTTTGGAAAAGCTCTGCAAAAAGCAAACGTGGGAGTTCAGGAATCGGTTATGAGAGATATAGTGTATGCAGGTGTTGTGGGGTGTGTTATGGATGGAAATATTGCATAAATATACAGCAAAATTGAGTTGGAGGGGAAAGGGACATGAAGAAATATCAGTTTTACGGCTGGGAACAGGCAGATGTTCCGGCAACTTCAAAAACATATGAAAAAATAAAAAATCCAAAAGAATTATATGATATATTATCAGAAATTTGGTGTGCGGATACCTGTGCACCGAGAATGAGGGAAAGATGGAGCAAAGAGAATCAAACATTAGGACAATGTTCTATTACGGCATTTCTGGCACAGGATATCTTTGGCGGAAAAGTGTATGGGATTCTCAGACCGGGCGGAAATTATCATTGTTATAATGTGGTGGGGGATTGTTGCTTTGATCTGACAAGCGAACAGTTTGGCGATGAAATTCTTGATTACAGAGAGAATCCGGAGCAGTTCCGCGAGGTACATTTCCAGAAAGAAGAGAAAAGGCAGAGATACGAGTATCTGAAAAAAGAACTGGAAACATATCTCGGCAGGGCATCGGAGCAGACGAAACAGCTTTACAAAGTATTATTAAGCAAAGGTTACCCCAAAGAACTTTGTGCGGAGATAGCCTACAAAAATATGAACACAGACTATACGGCGACCAGGATGTTAGGTTATCTGTACCGCGTGACAAATCCAAGGATTGAAGATTTAGTAGATGAAATGCTGGCAATTCTGAGTGACAGGGAAGCAATCATACAAAAGAAGGAACTGGAGCACGCACAGGCAGTGATCAATGATATGTATAAAAATGGACTGTAAAAACATGGTTCACGTGAAAAAATCCGGTTGAGAAAAGAGTTTAACGAAAGAACTTAGCCGGATTTTTTTGTATATAACAGTAAAAGAATATTATAAGCGGTTATTACGAAAAATGATGGATAAAAAATGGTCAGAACAATCGTAAAAGATATTTTCTTTCTGGGACAGAAATCCGAGCCGGCAACAAAGTCGGATATTTCTGTAGGGAAAGATCTTCAGGATACACTGGAAGTCAACCGTGCCGGCTGCGTGGGAATGGCAGCAAATATGATCGGAATCAAAAAGAGAGTGATCATTGTAAATATAGGGCTGGTTGATGTTGTGATGTTTAATCCGGTAATGCTGCGAAAAGATACTCCATATGAAACAGAAGAAGGATGTCTTTCGCTTACAGGTGTGAGAAAAACAACACGATACGAAAACATAGAAGTAGAGTACTATGATATGGACTGGAAAAAGCAGAAGATGAAACTCAGCGGATGGCCGGCACAGATCTGTCAGCATGAGATGGATCATCTCGAAGGGATTTTGATTTAAAAAATTGCGGCGGAGGTTTTCTTAATGTGTAAATGAACGAATTCCCCGAAGGGCACGTAAAAGTGCCTTCTTGGGAATTGTTCATTTTGCACATTTCCAAAAACTCCTGGCTTGCCGGGGATTGCTGAAGCGGAAAGCTCTTTCTTGCCGAGGTATAAAAGCTGAGATGAAAGGGACAGAAGCACAGTGATGGAAATTTATCTTAGTCGAAGAAGACTCCCACTTCTATAAAGTGGCGAGCAACAAATTTGTCTTAGTGAGAGTTCAATCTCCGACTAAGATAAACGCTCCGCGAGGGCACACATTGTCCAGTGGACAATGGTTTTGTGCCGACCGGAACGAAGTGTAGAATGCACAGCGATTCTATTAGGTAAATGTCAGCAAAGCTGACAAGAATCGCGTGCCAAGTCTCACGTGCGTTCGACTTGAATATCGTCACTGTGCTTTTTATATATTTAGTTTCACGTGAAACATAGCGATGTGAAACGCAAAATGTGGTTGTTTTATAGAAAAGAGAAGACAAAGAGAAAACAACTGTACTTTTTATTGGACATGTTGTACTGTATAATGAAGTATAGAAGACGTGGAAAGGAAGGTATGGGGAATGGAGAATGAGAAAAAAATCAAAAAAGTCTATTTTACGTTGACGGGTACGAAGTATCATTATGGAATGGATTTTCTGGAAAAGGGTATGAAATTATATCTGGAAAAGGAACCGGATAATAAATATGATAAAGAAGCAATTATGGTAAAAAAAGAAGGACTTGGATTGATTGGTTATGTGGCAAACAGTACATATACAGTAATCGGAGAAAGTATGAGTGCAGGTCGTTTATATGATAAGATTGGAAAGAAAGCAACAGCGAAAGTTGTTATGCTGACAAATGCAGGTGTTATCTGCAAAATCTGTAAAAAAAGTCTGCTGGAGCATCAGCAGCAAAATAAAGAAATCGAGAAAAGCGAAGAGCCGGTTAAACAGAATTAAAAGAGTTTCACAACGTTTTCACTCTATATGTTATACTGATTTCAACAATGAAAAAGGGAGAAAGGTATATGCCTAAAGGTACAAATCAAAAGTTTAAATTGTACAGACTTGCACAGATTATGCAGGAGAATACAGATGACAGCCATTATATGACAATGCCGGAAATTATGGTTGAGCTGAAAAAATATGGAATAACAGCAGAAAGAAAAAGTATTTACAGTGATCTGAAAGATCTGGAACAGATGGGCATAGAAGTTCAGGGGGAAAAGACAGGAAAATATTATCAGTACCATGTTGTAAATCGCCCTTTTGAACTTGCAGAACTGAAACTTCTGGTAGATGCAATTCAGTCATCGAAATTTATTACAGAGAGAAAAAGCAATGCACTGATTAAGAAAATAGAGAAAATGGTCAGCAAATATGAGGCAATGACACTGCAAAGACAGGTTTATGTTTCCGGGAGAATTAAAACGATGAATGAAAGTATCTACTATACGGTAGATGCTATTCACAATGCAATATCTGAAAATCGAAAAATTAAGTTTCAATATTTTCAATGGACGGAAAAGAAAGAAATGAAATTGCGACATGGCGGAAAGTATTATCATATCAGTCCGTGGGGGCTTTCGTGGGAAGGACAAAACTATTATCTCGTAGGTTATGATTCTGAAGCAGAAAAAATAAAGCATTATCGGGTGGATAAGATGCTACATATCCAGGTGTCAGAAGAAAAGAGGGAAGGTGAACAGCATTTTCAGCAGCTTGACATGGCTGATTATGCAAAAAAGAGTTTTGGAATGTATGGGGGAAAAGAACAGCTAGTAAAATTAAAAATTAGAGATACGTTGGTGGGAGTGATGATTGATCGTTTTGGAAAAGATGTGATGATTATTCCTGAGGATGAAGGTCATTTTATCGTTCCGGTCTGCGTATATGTCAGCAGACAGTTTTTAGGCTGGGTGTTTTCTCTCGGGGACAGCATAGAAATTCTTTCGCCGCCACAAGTGGTTGAGCAGATGAAAGAGGAGAGTGAAAGGTTGTTTCGACAATACCATTAGAAATACAGAAAGAGCGGCTGAATCATGTAAAATCATGATAGCAAAAGATAAAAAGCAAAAAACTATTTCGATGGAGGGCATTCATATGAACTATGTAGTGATTGATCTGGAAATGTGCAAAGTACCAAAAATGTATCGAAACAAAATGTATAAATATGCAACAGAGATCATTGAAATTGGGACAGTTTTATTGAATGAAGATTTCAGGCAGATTGCGACATTAAGACAGTATGTGCATCCGGAATATGGAGTATTGGATCACTATATCAGCAATTTGACAGGTATTCAGAATGTTCAGATAAAAAATGCACCATTACTTGAGGAAGCCCTGAAACATCTGACGAATTGGCTTGGAGACAGGGAGTATAAAGTTTTTGCGTGGAGTGAGTGTGACTTTGCTCAACTGAGAAGGGAAATAAAAAGTAAACAGATAGAAGATGAGCAAATCCAAAATTTCATGCAGCCAAAGCGTTGGATTGATTATCAGGATGCATTTGTAAAACGAAGCGGATTTTCCAGGGCAATCTCTTTAAGTGAAGCTCTGATGCTTTGCGATATGCAGCCTTGCGGCAGGTTACACGATGGTTTGGATGATGCAATCAATACCGCAAAATTAATTGAGATGCTGGAATCTGATCCAGATTACCAGATTCGTAACTACGAGAAAGAACTTGCAATTTCAGCGGAGCCACTGCAGTTTTGCATGGGAGATTTGTTTGCGGGGTTAAGCTTGAGTGCATAGTATGCCAGGTCGCATATGAATTCGACTTGAATTGATAAAAATGCCAGAATAATCATTTTCAAATTATTCTGGCATTTTTATCCTTTGGAATTCTTTCGGATATTTTGTGTGAGATTGAAAGCGGTATTCCCGTGTAGGTGGTTTCACGTGAAACATTAAAATATTTGATTTCTAAAGTACTCTGTGTTTCACGTGAAACGAAAAAATTATTTTTCAAAGAAAAGTTTCATGTCATTTTCTACAGTATCTATTCCGGCGATTCCGAAGTTTTCCATAAGTACTTTTGCTACATTTGGACTGAGAAATGCAGGGAGTGTCGGTCCGAGGTGAATATTTTTCACTCCAAGATACAGGAGGGAGAGCAGTACAATAACTGCTTTCTGTTCGTACCATGCGATATTGTAGATGATTGGCAGTTCATTGATATCGTCAAGCCCAAATACTTCTTTTAATTTCAATGCGATCACAGCCAGGGAGTAAGAATCATTGCACTGACCGGCATCTAAAACGCGAGGGATTCCGTTGATATCTCCAAGATTCAGTTTATTATATTTATATTTTGCACAGCCGGCAGTGAGGATGACAGTGTCTTTTGGAAGAGCTTTCGCAAAGTCGCTGTAATAGTTACGGCTCTTTGCACGTCCGTCGCAGCCTGCCATTACTACGAATTTTTTGATGGAACCGGATTTCACGGCAGCTACAATCTGATCAGCAAGAGCCAGTACTTGTGCATGTGCAAATCCGCCGATAATTTCCCCTTCTTCAATCTGAGCAGGTGGGGCACATTTTTTTGCGTGTTCGATGATCACAGTGAAATCTTTGTTCACAGCAGAAGCACTGCCGTTTTCTGCTGAAATATCTCCAATATGCTGACAGCCAGGATATCCGGCTGCACCGGTTGTGTATAAACGGTCTTTATAGCTGTCTTTTGGCGGAACGATACAGTTGGTTGTCATCAGGATCGGACCGTGGAAAGCTTCAAATTCATCTTTCTGTTTCCACCATGCATTCCCATAATTTCCTACAAAGTTTTGATATTTTTTAAAAGCCGGGTAGTAGTGTGCCGGAAGCATTTCGGAGTGTGTATAGACATCTACGCCAGTTCCCTGAGTCTGTTCCAGCAGCATTTCCAGGTCTTTCAAATCATGACCGGATACGAGAATGGCAGGGTTGTTTCTGACGCCGATATTGACTTTGGTAATTTCCGGATTACCATAAGTTTCTGTGTTGGCTTTGTCGAGGAGAGCCATGCCATCCACACCATATTTGCCGACTTCCAGAGCCAGGGCAACCAGTTCCTCTGCACCTAAAGAATCATCAAGCGTTGCAGCCAGAGCCTTCTGAAGAAAAGCATCCACGTTTTCATCATCGTGCAGAAGGGCATTGGCGTGTTTGGAGTAAGCAGATAATCCTTTTAATCCATAAGTAATCAACTCACGCAGGGAACGGATATCTTCGTCTTTTGTAGACAATACACCTACTTCTGCAGCTTTTTCTTCAAAACTGTCTTCAGTGCCATCCCAGAGGGCTGCAGATGGAAGAGAAGAAGATGTGGAGAGCTGTTTGATAAGGTTTCTTTTCACTTCGAGCGAAGTGTGGATACGTGAAACAATCGCATCTTTATCAAAATTTGCATTTGTTATTGTGACAAAGAGGTTTAAGGTGATCAGGTGATTGATGTCAGTACTGATCTCAACGCCTTCTGCCCGAAGCTGTGTGGTTACTGCGGACAGACCTTTTGTTACAAATACCAGAAGATCCTGCATGGCGGCCAGATCTGGTTTCTTTCCACAGACTCCGACTCTGGTACATCCGGTGCATCCTGCGGTTTCCTGACACTGATAGCAAAACATAGTTTGATTCATAAATGAAATCCTCCTTTAAGATGACAGTCCAAACTGTCTTTTATTTATCTCAGTCGAGAAGACTCCCACTTCTGCAAGTGGTGAGTAATAAAGTCTTTCTCAGTGGGAGTACAATCTCCGATTGAGATATGCTCTGTACGGGCGATGCCTGCTTCGTATTCTTATCTCAATATCATTTGAAAAAAGTTATTCTCTTTTGTATAATGCTTGTATTGTGTTTGTCATGTGAGTAAAAGTATCTACTGAGGCAGGTCTTCCTGGTACTGCACGTGACGTTTGTAAATATAATGGAAAAATGAAAAGAAATCGGTTGTTTTAACAACGAAGGAGAAAAATATATGTTGAAAAAAATGGAAATAAAAGATTTTGACCAGGTGTATACCTTGATGGAAGAAAGTTTTCCGAAAGACGAATACAGAGATTATCAGAAACAGAAGGAACTGTTTCGAAATCCAGAGTATCAGATTTTGATAGAAAAAAATCCAGAGTTCCGGGAAATCAAAGCATTTTTTGCAGCATGGGAGTTTGAAACTTTTATTTACGTGGAACATTTCGCAGTCAATCCGGTATTGAGAAATGGAGGCGTAGGAAGCAGGATGCTAAAAGCATTGACAGAAGACGCAGAAAAAATGATCATTCTGGAAGTAGAACCTCCGACAGAAGAAATAGCAGTAAGGAGAGTTAGGTTTTACGAGAGAAATGGATTCTTCTTTAATGATTATCCATACATTCAGCCATCCATGGGTGAAGGGCGTAAAGAGATACCGCTTTTTCTGATGAGCACAGAGAGAAAAATTGACGAAGAAGAGTACAGAATGATTCGCAATACACTGTATACGAAAGTTTATGGAAAGAAAGATGTGCTGGAAAGAGAAAGATTTATTGATATGTGTTAGTTTCACGTGAAACATAATTTCGGATAAGCTAATTTGGACGGATACGCGTGAGATTTAGAACACGATTCGGGTCAGGTCAGCCAGCCGACTGAAACAAATGCTCCGCTGGTAACAAATTTGTGTCAGGGTGATGAAATGCAATCCCCTGTCTGATATAGATTTGACAGATTGTGGAAGTGCACAGAAGAAAAATAAAAAGAGCATATAAGCTAAAAAAGAAAATGCTTTGCTTATATGCTCTCTTTGTATATCGGATGTGAAATGACTTCTGCCTCTGCGATCAGTCAGAGGTATTCTTGAATGTTAATGATCAGTGGTGACCACAGCCGTGATTTCCACAGGCGTGTCCTTCTTCGCGACTGTGGTGGCTGCATGTAGCACCGGCAGAGGTCAGCTCGCCACGCAGGTAAGCTTCGACTGCTTTGTCCGTGTCTCCGGATGCACCGGAACATAAGGTGATGCCGGCATTTGCGAGAGCTACCTGAGCACCGCCGCCGATGCCTCCGCAGATCAGTACATCAATCTGGTTACCGGAAAGAAGTCCGGCAAGAGCACCGTGTCCAATACCATTTGAGCCCATTACCTGGCTGCTTACGATTTTATTGTTTTCCACTTCATAAATTTTAAAATTTTCTGTTCTTCCAAAATGCTGGAATACTTCTCCGTTTTCGTATGTTACAGCAATTCTCATGACATTTTCTCCCTTTTTCTGCATATAATTTACTGGCTGCGTGGATTTACAGCAGTTTTCACAGCATGGACTTCCATCACATAAAATGTAATTTCCACCCTCGATGCGGATGGATTTTCCAAGGACAATGCTTTCGGCAATTTTTTTTCGTGCGGAATTATAAATCAACTGTGCAGTTGTACGTGCAACACACATCTTTTTTGCACATTCTTCCTGGCTCAGACCTTCCATATCAATTTGCCGTATGGCTTCGTATTCGTCTACTGTCAGTGTAGTTACATCGTCCAGTCCGTTTTCAGACTGAAAAATCACATAATCAGGTTCTCTGCAAATCCTTCTTTTTCTACATTTTGGCATAAGTTTTTCTCCTTTTATTGGCATATGCCAATAAAAATAATAGCATAGGTAAGTTAAAAAGTAAAGAGGACATTTGAAATCAGAGGTCAGGTATTCAAAGAATCGAACATTTCTGACCTGAAACAGGGAATTTCGGATTACAGTTTTGGCTGGTATCGCATGCTGGATACGTTGTAAACGGTAACGAATGCCTGCGGATCTTCTTTTGTAATATAGTTCATAAGTTTCTGATATTCAGATTTGTCCACGATGGTAATGATCTCGTTTCTCTTTTGCATGTTGTAAGCTCCGATGGATTCATAAATGGTAGCTCCGCTGTGCAGATCGTGAATGATAAAATTACGAAGTTCTTCTTCTTTTTTTGTAATAATGCAGACACGACGCTTGATGTTATGGTCGAAAATAAAGTGGTCAAGAACCATACCGTTGAAATAAGTTCCGAGGATACTGAGCACTACGGTCTTCTTATCGTAGACAAGTGCGGCAGAAAGTGCAACACACATTCCGGAAAGAGACATGGCTTTTCCTAAATCTATATGTGCATATTTATTCAATATTTTTGCAATAATATCCAATCCGCCAGAAGAAGCATTGCGGTTAAAAAGGATGCTTAATCCGACACTGACAACGAGAATATAGCAGAGCACATCCAGTTCCTGACTGTTTGTCATGGAGCCAAAATCTGGCAGGATCATTTCAAAGAGCCAGAGGAAGAATGGAAGCATAATGCTGGTATAAACGGTTTTAACGCCAAATTCCCTGCCGCAGGTGAAAAAACCGATGATCAGGAGAGTAATGTTCAGGATCATACTGATCGCAGACAGAGGGAGCGGAATAAAGTTTGTCAGTACAATACCAAGCCCGGAAATACTGCTGACGGAGGTATGGCTTGGAACAAGAAAAAAGTAAACTGCAGCGGCAATGATCGCGACAGCAACCGTCAGAATAAAAGTTTCTTTCAGGATGTTTAAATAGTTTGTTTTTGTTTTCATTATTTGCCTCGTTTATTAATAAAATTTAGTGTCCGCAACAAGAATGCCAGGGCATCCTTATATATTTAAATTAAAAAATCAGATAAAACCCAATAGTTATTGCTAAAAATTATACAATTTTGATGGATTCAAGATCATTCGGAATGTAAAGATTGCCGGAAAAATAAGATTCTCCTTCGACTGAATACAGTTCTTTACGGTTCTGGATGTTTTTGTCCTCTGTGTGATAGAGAACAAGGTTCGGAACATGAAGCTTCTGGGCAAGTTCACAGGCGTCTTTTACGGTTGAATGGTGCTTCTCGTAAGGGTTGAAAAGGTCTCTTTCAGAGTAGAGGCAGAAAGCTTCGTGCAGGAGCCATTCGCAGCCTTCTACGTAAGGCTTTTCACAGTCGTTATAAGGCTCATCGCCGCAACAGACGAGCTTTTTGCCACTGTTCAGTTCCATAGAAAAGCCAAATTGCTTTGCTTTGGTGGATCCGATATCGAAAAAGGTCACATTTCGGTCGTTGATAGTGCGAGTTTCAGCGTCGGAAACACAGATCAGATGTAGCCTGTCACCGATAAAACGAGTCTGTTTCTTTGGGAGGAGCTGTTCGGCCAGGTTATGGAGCAGGGAAATAACTTCTGCGTGACCATAAATAGTGGCTTCTCCTTCATATTTGCCACTGTTCATATTCTGACAGATCATGCGGATCATCCAGATGATACCGGTCAGATGGTCGATGTGTTTGTGGGTGATAAAGATTTCGCGCATATCCATCCAGTTAAAACCGGCGTGTTTTAACTGATGAAGAATGGCGCTGCCGCCACCGCCGTCCACCATAAAATATTTTTCATTTTCTTCCAGGACAAAACAGGTATTGTAACATTCGGTTACAAGTGCGTTTCCGGTTCCTAACATTGTTAATTTCATATGCAACACCTTCCTTTGAAAAAAACAGTAAAGAGGAAATCTGCTACGGTAAAAAAGAAACAGATTTCTGGTTACAAGTTTCCGTTAAAATGTCCGTTTTAGAGGCTTAAATATGGATTTCCAATATATTGCACATAAGAAAATGAAATAATGTGGGAACGATTTCATATTGCAAAAAATGCCGGAAAATCAAGGTTTTTCGGGAATATGAGTATTGAGAAAAGCTTCATATCTGACCCAAAACAGACATATAATTATTACAGGAATGCTGTTTACAGCCTGTAAACCGTCGGATATACGCTGCATATAAGGAGATGCAGGCTATCCAAAGTATATTTTGCAGTAAAAAAGGAAATATTGCAAGAGAAATAAATGGGTGCTTTCTAAATAAAACATCACATATAATGGTATTTATGCATAAAAATAAACGCTTTATGCATAAATGTATACGTATGCATAAAAAGAAAACAAGGGAATCGCGTTGCATAATAAGTGATGTTACGAGACGAGAAAGGGAACAAAAAACACCAGATTGACTAAAAAATGAGGAATTAATACTTGTTTTTTCTGATTATATATTTGATCGTTCTGGCTTTCCTTGCACTTTAAGTGTGGCAATGTTAAAATCAAAAAAAGAGTGAAAAGGAATCGTAAAACAAAGATAGAAATTTTGAAGAGATGAAACGATTGTGCCATTGATCAATATGGATTTTGATGGTTTGAGGACTGCAATTATTGAGATGTTATCCGGCGTATCGGTAGAAGTGGACGTATCTTCTTTCCAAAATGATATGACCAGTTTTGTGAATAAAGATGATGTGTTCACGTATTTGATACACTTAGGTTATCTTGCAAACAAAGAAACATCAGTGCATGATAGAAAAAGTGTGCATTTGATGAGGAAGGACAAAAAATTGAAGATAAGAACAGCAACAATGGATGATCTGGAAATGATAGCCGCTGTGGAGGCAGAATGTTTCCCGGCGGCAGAGGCAGCAACCAAAGAAGAGTTTGCAAAAAGGTTGCAACATTATAGTGATCATTTCTGGCTTATGTTTGAGGGGGAGAAACTGATTGCTTTTGTGGATGGATTTGTTACGGATGAAGCAGATCTGACGGATGAAATGTATGAAAAAGCGGAGCTGCATAATGAGCATGGAGCATGGCAGATGATTTTCGGCGTAAATACAATCCCTGCCTGTCGCAGGCATGGATATGCGGGAGAACTGATCTGCAGAGCAATCCAGGATGCGAAGAAGCAGGGACGAAAAGGTCTTGTACTTACGTGTAAGGACAGGCTGGTTCCATATTATGCAAAATTTGGTTTTGTAAATGAAGGAGTCTCTGATTCCGCACATGGAAATGTAGTGTGGAATCAGATGAGACTGATTCTCTAAAAAATGCGATTTCCATTTCGATCAAAATGTGCCCGAAGAGCCTTTTCGGTAAAGAAAATCGGAAGGATCAGCGGAATCAACTGCAGGAAGGTGATGATCAGGCCCATATTGCCGACCGGATCATTGCCTTTTCCAATTACAAAAAGCATTGGAATGACAGAAGGTATGATCAGAATCCAGCCAAGGGTACGCCAGATTTTCCCAAAATAGTGATGGGCAAACTGCCAGGTATCTGCATTTTTCATAGACATGGAAGTGCGGTAGCCAAAAGCTGAATTGATTTCCTTTGGAGCACTTCTGGAAAAAAGTCCGCCAAAGCTGATCATCAGGAATGGAATCAGCAGAACCGTTACACACATAAAAATCCAAAATCCCATAAAAATCCTCCTTTCGAAAGTCGAAAAATCCCAAGCGTATCTTAGAGGGGAGAAAGGTGTAGTTAAGGATAATATAAGACTAAAATGGGAGAAAAGCAAGATGAAGTTGGGCATTAAGAAAACTTATATGTAAAATATGACGCCATGATGGGGACTCTGAAGCGGAAGATTATTAAAAAAATATTTCTCTGATTCGGATTGACAAAGATCGCTTATTCAAGTATAATAATCACAAAATAATTTTAAATCTAATTCTATCTGACTTTCATTGCCGTTCGGCAGGAAAATCCAAAAA
>OGCM01001761.1_pt1 | contig 23723 bp, 18 predicted proteins | sample 1570151 | NCBI WGS metagenome assembly OGCM01 (sample SAMEA4370582, study PRJEB24528) | human gut metagenome
TACATTTTCACAGAAAGCCGGAGAAACAGTTTACCTTGCATTTACGGGTCTGGATCCGAAAGATGTTGTAAGCGAAGTAACAATTACCGATGCAAATGGTTCAAAGGTGAATGCGACAATTTGCAATCTGGAGAATCCAACGGTGTATTGCTTTACGATGCCGTGTTCAGATGCCTCCGTACAGGTTTCCTATGCGGAAAATATGAACGCGTACCAGTATACCTGGTTCGTAGGGCAGGAATGGGGTACCTGGGGAACAACGGCAGCCTTTGAGACCGAAGAGTGGAGCGGAGGCGACCATATTGGTTCTCTGAAAGTAACAAAGATTATCAACGGCAAGCTGTTTAAAGAATTTAATATAAAATCAATGTCGCTGTATAAGAAAGATCCAGTTACACCGAAAAAGGTAAATAGTAAAGTAGAACTTAAAAATAACGGCGATTATTACATCGAAAAAGATAATACAACGGGTCTCCCGACTCTCTATGTATACTTAGATGGACCGGGCATGGTGGCTGTGGATATCGAGGTTAAGGATGATCTAAGTGCAGTATTTTCAATTACGAAGAAGCCGGAAAGCAGTTCTTATTATACGCTTGACAAGATTACGGCAAAAGCCAGGGATCTGGTAACGGCGACCTTGACAGATGAAGGTGTCAGACGGATGAAGGAGAATCCGAACAAGAATGCATGCCTTACATACAGCGGTGGTTTTCTTGTAGTTATTTACCCGCCGAAATTTACCGAATCCGATGGCAAATGGACGGCTTCCTTTCAGATGCCTGCACAGAATATTGAGACAAATGTGTATTTTGGGGACAAAGATAAAGTTACACTGAATGGTACGAATAAAGAGGTTGATTACGATGGTACGCCGAAGTCTGTTGGGGATGAAATTCAGGCAACGATAGGTGGACAGGATCTTTCGGAACAGTTTCAGGGTCAGTATGAGGTGTACTATAAAGGTGTGAACGGAACCGTTTATTCCAGCACAACGCCGCCGACCAATGCGGGAACGTATTCCTGTACGGTTAAGCTCTCGGACAGCAACGTATATTATATGAGTGTTCCGATTACGGTGCAACTGACGATCAAGAAGATAGCAACGAAGACTCCGAAAGCAGCGCAGGCAGCAGCGTGGACAGACACCAGCGTGACCTTGGAAGCACCGTCAGCATTTGTGGATGGAACCGCGATTCCGGCAGGATATGAACTGGAATACTGCGTGGATCAGGGAGAATGGCAGGATTCACCGGTATTTACCGGGCTGACACCGGAAACGACTTACAAGTTCTATGTGAGACTCAAAGAAGGTGTCAATACGACGGCATCCGCAGCCAGCGAGGCGGTAACGGTCCAGACAAAGAAAGCATCGTCTGACCCGTCCAATCCGACGAAACCCAACCCGTCGAACCCGAATCCATCGACCCCAGGCAATCCGCAGGGAACGACCACTTCCGGCCGCGACAGAAATACCAGCACATGGGTAAAAGAGAGCACCGGATGGCGTTACCGCCTGTCAAATGGTACATATCTGTCGGGAAGCCTGGTCCTGGATCCGGCGACCGGCAGGCAGGTTGAACAGATTGTGTGGAAACAGCTCCGGGGCGCATGGTGGGCGTTTGGAGCCGACGGATATATCCGGACGGGCTGGGTCTATGATTACAGCGCGGGCGAATGGTACTATGTGGACGAAAACACAGGCATGCGGACGGGCTGGTATCTGGATCCGCAGGACGGCAGATGGTATTATCTGGATCCGGCAACGGGAGAGATGCTGACGGAGTGGCAGCTGATTCCGGATTTGGGCTATGTATACTTAAATCCGTATGCACCGCAGCCGACCTGGGCGTATGATGAAGAATTAAAAACCTGGGTTTACATGGAGGGCGCAGGGCGTCCATACGGCTCCCTTTATATGGCTGAGTGGACACCGGACGGCTATTATGTAAATGCAGACGGTGTCTGGGAACCGGCCAGATAATCATTCATAAACCTGAAAACCTCCCAATATATTTAACAATAGGCAGCTATAGGCTATAAGTTAGATAAATTGGGAGGTTTTTTGCATGGAAGAAAAATTGGATGCCAGACCTCACAAGCTGGAGCTTCTGAACCGGGAAAAGGGGAGTGTGACGGGGATCCAGGATGTGGTGTCATTTGATGAGAACCAGATGATTCTCGATACAAACATGGGGCTTCTGACGGTGCGTGGGAAGGCGCTGCATGTGAGCCGTCTGACGTTGGAAAAGGGCGAAGTGGATATTGAGGGCGAGTTTGAAAGCTTTTCGTATTCCTGCAACGAGTCCCACCGGAAATCGCAGGAGTCGTTCTTTGGACGGCTGTTCCGTTAGGCGGTGGCGGATGAGTGGGACGGTGAGAGGGGAAATATGGCTGCTTGGCGGCAGTGTGTGTACGGGAATCGCGCTGATGATGATGTATGACGGGCTTAGGATCTTCCGGTGGCTGGTACGGCACGGCTCGTTTTGGACAGGCATGGAGGATGCGGCGTATTGGCTCTTTGCCAGCTTTGCGACGTTCCGGCTTTTGTTCGGGCAGAATGACGGAGTTCTGCGCGGCTATGCGGTGGCGGGCGTGCTCGGCGGCATGGTGTTTTATGACCGGACGGGCAGCCGTCTTTTGTTTGCGGTATTGAAAAAATGCAGCGGATGGATTAAAATGAAAAGAAGAGGCAAAAAAAGCCAGAAGACCGGAAAAAAACGTACAACAAGGGGACAGGCAGAAAACATGGAAAGGAAGTGAGATGAGAATGCGTAGACAGATGTCGGAAGGCAGACCGGGTGGAAATGTGCGGAAAAAGAAAAAGGATAATTTAAACAACCGGATGGCGCTTGTGGGCGTTACGATGGTAGTGCTGAGTCTGGCGGTTGCCGTGCACATCAAGGGCATCGATCTCAAGGAAAAGGATAGGAGTTATTCAATTCGTGAGGAAAATCTGGAGGCGCAGGTTGCGAAGGAAGAAGAACGTGCCAAACAGCTTGAGGAATACCGCGTATACGTGCAGACCAAGCAGTATATCGAGAAGGTAGCGAAGGAGAAGCTGGGACTTGTAAACCGCAATGAGATCCTGCTCAAGCCGTCGAATCCGAATTAGACTTGCAGCACATCATAGAATGCCTGGAGTATGGCACACGGGGGAGCAGTGTTCATAGATAGGTCGGAAAATGTCGAAGTTTTCCCTGATTTTGCTCTGTCCGTTTGACAAATATTTCTCTCCAGCCTGTATATAATGGCGTTATACAGGTTAGGAGGGATTTTTTGTGCTTAAACGGAGAACTTTACATAGAGATATGGCGGATGTCAACGTCTACACGGCAAGACGTTTAAAGAGCATGGCACTGTCGCTGGGCGGTCTGGCGCAGGCATTTGCGGATGAGATCGGCGGGCAGGGGCATCTGACGAAGGAGGACGGGCTGGCGGCAATGCAGACGGCGGCGTCGGCGGTATGCGGCGATTGTACACGGTGCAACCTGTATTATGGCAGCCGCCGGGACGACAGTTATTATCTCTATTATCTGCTTCGGACGTTCGAGCAGAAAGGGAAAATCGACCTGGAGGACATGCCTCGCCTGTTTCATGAGATCTGCTCCCAGAGAGAGGCATATTTGCGGGAATTGAACCGGAGTCTCGGGCGGGCGACGATGAATCTGGGGTGGAAAAACCGTTTTCTGGAAAGCCGGGACGCGGTGATCGTCCAGTTCCGGGAGCTGGCGGCGATTCTGGAGGAATTTTCCAACCAGATGGAACAGGCGGCGGATGTGACGGCATCCTGGGAGGAGGTGCTTTCAGGGATACTCCGCAGAAGCCATCTGCGCGTGGACAACATGCTGGTGCTTCAATATGAAAATCAGCAGAAGGAGGCGTTTCTCACACTCCGCAGCGTCAACGGGCGATGCATGACGGCGCGGGATGTGGCGGAACTTCTGGGACGCGCGATCGCCGGAAGCCACTGGAGTGTGGCGAAAGACAGCAAAAGCCTGATCACCCGCAATGCGGCGACCTTCCGTTTTGTGGAAGAAGGTAAATACCGGATGGTGTACGGCATGGCGTGCAGCCCCAGGGAGGGTGAACCGATTTCAGGTGACACGTGTACGGTGCAGACCGGGCTTCCGGGGCAGGTGATTATGAGCTTGTCGGACGGCATGGGAAGCGGCAGAAGCGCCAGCGAGGACAGCGAGAAGGTCATTGAGCTGACCCAGCGCCTGCTGGAGACAGGATTTTCGGCACGATCGGCGCTCAAATTGGTAAATACGGTGCTTTTGCTGGCGGGCACGGAGCAGAATCCGGCAACAATCGATCTATGTTGTATCGATCTGGGGACAGGTGTGCTGGAAGCGATGAAGCTGGGCGCGGTGCCGACCTTTATTCTGGGGCGTGAGGGTGTTGAGTTTCTGGAAGCAGGCGGACTGCCGATGGGAATTGTACAGAACGCGGAGCCGGTTCTGATGTCGCGGAAAATGTGGGACGGCGAGAAAATTATTATGATAAGCGACGGCATTCTCGAAGCGATGCCGGGGGAACACAAGGAAGAGACGTTCATGGAATTTGTATCAAACCTTTCCGGCGGCAACCCGCAGGAACTGGCAGAACAGATCCTGGCGTTTGCGTCCGGCCTTTCGGACGGGGGTGTGGTGGATGACTGCACAGTGTTGGTCGGGACGGTGCTGGAACGTGGGTAAACGGTAGAATCTGGCAGGTTGAGAAATAAGGGGAGATCCGTTATACTGTGAAGGTATTGAACAGTTACGAGTGGATTTATTTTTAAGAGGGATAAAAAGAAATATAAAAGAATGCAGAAACAAACAGAAATTTATATGAAACAAAATCATATGACCAGGCCGGGGGATGGCGTTCTGGTCGGTTTATCCGGGGGAGCGGATTCCGTCGGTCTTTTGCTGGTACTCTGGAAGCTACGGGAGACGTTTCAGATTTCCCTGCGGGCGCTCCATGTCCATCACGGGCTGCGAGGCGCGGAGGCGGATCGGGACGCGGCATTTTCACGGATGCTGTGTGAACGGCTGGAAATTCCTTTTTATGAGTTCCGTATCGATGCGGCAAAAGAGGCGCTTGACCGGAAATGTTCCGTCGAGGAGGCGGGACGACTGGCACGGTACCGCCTGTATGAGGAGACGGCGCGGGCGTGGGAGGAAGAGATTCGGCGGGTTCATATCGCCACCGCCCACCATGCGGATGATAACGCGGAAACGGTTCTTTTTAACCTGTTCCGCGGAAGCGGTCTGACCGGGCTTTCCGGCATTGCTCCGGTGCGGGGGCGCATCATCCGTCCTCTTCTCTGGGCGCAGCGGAGCGAGATTCAGACCTGGCTGCGGCAGCAGGGACAGGACTGGGTCGAGGACTCGACGAACCAGGAGAGTGAATACAGCCGCAACTGGCTTCGGAATGAACTGCTTCCAGCGGTAGAAGAGCGCCTGAATGCACAGGCAGTCCGTCATATCGACCAGGCGGGCAGACGCATCCGGCAGGCAGATGCCTATCTGGAAGAGGTGGCAGAAGAATGGCTTCAAAAGCATGCACCGGACGGAAAGGCGGATGTAGGAGCGCTGGCAGAACAGGCGGAGATTGTGCAGGGTTATATCGTGCGGCGGTTGTTTTTAAAGAGCAAAATGCCGCTCCGGGACGTGACGGAGACGCATGTGCAGGCGGTGCGGGAACTTCTGTACCAGGGAACCGGAAAGAGTATTTCGCTGCCGCATGGGTTCCGGGCGGTAAATATATATGGATTTCTTGAAGTGCGCCCGCTTAGTCATCCAGGGGAAAGAAAAGGGGTTTTGCTTCCGGGCATCCAGAATGGGAATCTTTTGCAGATGCATACTTTACCCTGTGAAAATGGGGATGAATTTCCGAAAAACCAGTATACGAAATGGTTTGACTATGATAAAATAAAAGGTACCTTATCGCTGAGACACCGGCAGCCGGGGGACTACCTGACACTGCCGTCCGGCGGTCGGAAGACGCTGAAATCCTGGATGATCGATGAGAAAATTCCGAGACAGGAGCGTGAGGAAATCTGGCTTCTGGCGGAAGAAAAACATATCCTGTGGATAGTGGGGCACCGGATCAGCGCATATTATAAGATAACAGAACAGACAAAAACCATCCTTGAGGTGGAATTTAACGGAGGAAAAAGCAGTGGCTGATAAGATTCGTGTATTATTAACAGAAGAAGAAGTAAACAAGAAGATCAGTGAAGTGGCAGCACAGATCAACAAAGATTATGAGGGAAAGGAAGTCCACCTGATCTGTATCTTAAAGGGCGGCGTATTCTTTACCTGCGAACTGGCAAAACGCCTGACTATTCCAGTTTCCCTGGATTTCATGTCTGTATCCAGCTACGGTTCCGGCACCAAGTCAAGCGGTGTGGTAAAGATTATCAAGGATCTGGACGAGCCGCTGGAGGGCAAGAATGTCATCATCGTGGAGGACATCATCGATTCCGGACGCACCCTGGCATATCTGATCGAGGTATTAAAACAGAGAAATCCGAAAAATATCGAGCTGTGCACCCTGCTTGACAAGCCGGAGCGCCGCGTGAAAAAACAGGTTCAGGTTAAATATACCTGCTTTACAATCCCGGATGAGTTTGTCGTAGGTTACGGCCTGGATTACGATCAGAAATACCGCAACCTGCCGTACATCGGTGTTGTGGAAGTATAAGGAGGAAGCCAGTTGAAACAACGTCAGTCGATGGGAGGCGTGGGGCTTCTGATCCTCATGCTGCTCGTTATCATGTTTTTCTCGTTGAAAGTCCCTGGAATGGCGACGGAGCGGGAATTAAGCTATCCGGAGTTCATGGTATATCTGGAAAATAAGACCGTAGAGAGCGCACAGATCCGCCCGAACCGCGAGGTGCCGACTGGTGAGGTTGTTTTTGAGACAACCTCTGGCGACCGGGAGGAATTCAATGTGCTGGATGTGAAGGAAGTAGAGATGGCGCTGCGCAAGGCGGGGGTTCCGTACACGACCACCAGCGTCCGCCAGGATAGCTATTTTATGACGGTGATCTTGCCGATCGCTTTGTCCGCAGGCGTCCTGATTTTCCTGTTTATGTTTATCAATTCCCGTTCCGGCGGCGGGGCAAATGCCAAGATGATGAATTTTGGACGCAGCCGTGCCCGGATGGTATCGACCAGCAAGGTCAACTTTACCAAAGTTGCCGGTCTGGAAGAGGAGAAAGAGGAACTGGAGGAGATCGTAGATTTCCTGAAAAATCCGCAGAAATACACTGGCGTCGGGGCGCGCATCCCGAAGGGCGTGATCTTAGTCGGACCTCCAGGAACCGGTAAAACCCTGCTTGCCAAAGCGGTGGCGGGTGAGGCAGGCGTTCCGTTCTTCTCGATTTCCGGTTCGGATTTTGTTGAAATGTTCGTCGGTGTCGGCGCATCCCGTGTCCGCGACTTGTTTGAGGAAGCAAAGAAAAATGCACCGTGTATCGTCTTTATCGATGAGATCGATGCGGTTGCAAGACAGCGTGGAACCGGCATGGGCGGCGGTCACGACGAGCGAGAGCAGACGCTCAACCAGCTCCTGGTTGAGATGGATGGTTTCGGCGTCAATGAGGGCATCATCGTCATGGCGGCGACGAACCGCGTGGATATTCTCGATCCGGCGATTCTGCGGCCGGGCAGATTTGACCGAAAGGTGGCAGTCGGACGACCGGACGTCAAGGGACGCGAGGAGATTCTCGGCGTTCATACGAAGGAAAAACCGCTGGGCGAGGATGTGGATTTACACCGCATTGCGCAGACAACCGCTGGATTTACCGGAGCCGATCTGGAAAATCTGATGAATGAGGCGGCGATCAATACCGCAAAAGAGGGACGTAAGTTCCTGACCCAGACGGATATTGAGAAAGCCTTTATTAAAGTGGGAATCGGTGCTGAGAAGCGCAGCAAGGTAATTTCCGAGAAAGATAAGAAGATTACCGCATACCATGAGGCGGGTCATGCGATTTTATTCCATGTCCTCCCGGATGTGGGACCGGTTCACACCGTTTCGATCATTCCGACCGGTGTCGGTGCGGCAGGCTATACGATGCCGCTTCCGGAGCAGGATGAGCTTCATATGACGAAGGGCAGAATGCTTCAAAATATCATGGTTTCGCTGGGCGGACGAATCGCCGAGGAGATTATCTTTGACGACATCACGACCGGCGCCTCCCAGGATATCAAGCAGGCGACCTCGATGGCGCGCGCGATGGTAACCGAGTACGGTATGTCAGAAAAACTGGGCATGATCAACTACGGTGGAGACAACAACGAGGTCTTTATTGGCCGCGACCTGGCGCATACGAGAACCTACAGCGAGGAAGTGGCGAGCGAGATCGACAGCGAGGTAAAACGCATCATCGACGAATGCTATGCCAAGGCAAAACAGATCATTCTCGATCACGAGGATGTCCTTCATTCCTGCTGTGCCCTGCTGATGGAGAAAGAGAAGATCGGTCAGGCTGAGTTTGAAGCGCTGTTCCAGGATGGAGAAAAGCCGTCAGGGGAAGCTGAAACTCCGGTGACAGAAGCATAAAAAGTTCAAAGCATGAAACAGGTCTGCAAATAAGCCTTCTTTTATGCAAATTTCAGGCGGATTTTGCTGGATATTTCGGGAGAGAATGTTGATTTGCACAAAAAAGAAATCGAAATAAAACGATGTTTGTGCACACTTATTTCTGCTCCTATGCTATTATAATAGACGTAACCCCCCCCAATACATTATATAGTTTTTGCTACACCCCATAAAACGAAATACCTTCTCCTAAAAAGGTCAGCTACCCCGCTGACCTTTTTTATTTCATAGGAAATTACGTCCTATGAAACAAAAAACGCTCCGCGAGGATGCGCACTCGCGCGAAGCAGAAACATGTCGCAAGCGACCGCGCGAGACGCCCGAATGTGCCAAGGCACATTCTTTTTTATTACCTAAAATTAGGGGCGTGAAAATAACTTGTGTAATTTTGGGAAATCCTGTAAAATATGGGCAGAAAATAACATGATTGTGAAAGCGGTGAAACCGCTGGAAAGGGAAACAGATGGAGCAGATCAATCGCGACGCGCTATTTTGCGACGAGACAGAGGATTACCGTTGTCCTTCGGAGGCAGATGCGGGTGAAGTCGTTACATTTTATTTCAGAACAGAGAAAAATGGAGCAGATGCGGTTGTACTGCTGGAATATGACCCGGAGACCGGGGCGCTTTTGCAGGAGTGGCAGATGAAACGGCTTTCGTGGGAGTGCTGTGCTGGCAGCGTTGGGAACAGTGCAGATACAAATCGAGGCATAGATGGTAGCGGTATGGCTGACAAGTCAGACAGCCGTTTTGATTACTACAGCTGTGCGCTGACTCTGGGAACGAAAACATTTTCGTATGTATTTCAGGTAACCTGGGGCGAGAACGTCTGTCTTTACAACCGGATCGGGCTGACAGAGGATGCGGCGGCGCACCCGTTCCGCCTGATTCCGGGATTTCATGTGCCGGAGTGGAGCAAGGGCGCGCTGATGTATCAGATCTATGTGGATCGGTTCTGCAACGGCGATCCTACAAACGATACGGAAACCAATGAATATATTTATCTGAAAAAGCCGGTCACCCGGGTGACGGACTGGAAGGAACCGATCAGTACACTCGATGTGGGACGGTTTTACGGCGGGGATCTGCAGGGTGTTTTAGATAAACTTGATTATTTAAAGAGTCTCAAGATAGAAGCAATCTACTTAAATCCGGTATTTGTATCACCGTCGAACCATAAGTATGACTGTCAGGACTACGACCATATCGATCCGCATTATGGAGTGATTCTGGAGGACGCAGACGGACTGGTGTGCTCGGAAGACACGGACAATGACCGCGCACATAAATATATGACGCGGACGGCGGATGAGCAGAACCTGGAGGCGAGCGATGCCTTTTTTGCCCGCCTGATTGAGGAAGCACACAAGCGGGGAATCCGGGTGCTGGTGGATGGTGTGTTCAACCATTGTGGTTCTTTCAATAAATGGCTGGATGCGGAACTTCTGTACCAGCACGCGGGCGGCTATCCGCAGGGGGCATATGTCTCGGAGGACAGCCCGTATCGCTATTTTTTCCAGTTTCACAATGAAAATGCCTGGCCGTTTAATGACAGCTACGACGGCTGGTGGGGACACGCGACGCTTCCGAAGCTCAATTACGAGGAATCGCCGGAATTGTACCAGTACATTCTGGGAATTGCGAAAAAATGGGTGTCGGCGCCGTTTGGAGCAGATGGCTGGCGGCTGGATGTGGCGGCAGATCTGGGGCGGAGCGCCGGGATGAACCATCAGTTTTGGCGTGATTTCCGCGCGGCAGTCAAGGAGGCAAATCCGGAGGCGGTCATGATCGCGGAACATTACGGCAGCCCGTATGACTGGCTGAAGGGCGATCAGTGGGATACGGTCATGAATTATGATGCGTTTATGGAGCCGCTGTCATGGTTTCTGACCGGGATGGAGAAGCACAGTGACGAAGAAAATCCGGCGCTGTTTGGGGATGGATGCGCCTTTTTTGAGGCGATGCGCTACCATATGAGTGAAATGCCGACGGCTTCCGTGCAGTGTGCGATGAACGAGCTGTCCAACCACGATCACTCCCGCTTTATGACGCGGACAAACCGCCGGGTGGGCCGTCTTGCGTCGGCAGGTGCAAAAGCAGCGGAGGAAGGCATCAGCTATGGCATTTTCCGCCAGGGTGTTGTCATGCAGATGACCTGGCCGGGCGCACCGACGATCTATTACGGTGACGAAGCGGGCGTCTGTGGATGGACCGATCCGGACAGCCGCCGGACGTACCCGTGGGGCGGGGAAAACCTGGAGCTGATCGAGTTTCACCGCTACATGAGCGGCATCCGGAAACGCTGTCCGGCATTTAGAAATGGTTCCCTGAAAGCGCTGGCGGCGGGAGATGGCTATATTGCCTATGGACGTTTTCAGAGTGCTCAGAGAGCTGGCGGCGCGTGCTGCGGCGTGACGGCGGTCAATACAGGTGATGACTGGCTGACGCTCAAGATTCCGGTCTGGCAGATCGGGGCGCGCGACGGGGCGGTCCTGCGCCGGGAAATGATGACCTATGAGGACGGTTACAACGCCGGACAGGTTGAACATGAGGTAAAGGACGGCTATATCGAGGTGAAAATCCCACCGGTCGGAAGTATCGTTTTGACGGGAAATGATACGGCATTGTAGGAAATGCGGCTTCGACAAGATATATGATTTCTGGCAGTTGAGCGAGAAGAATCAAAAGCAGGAAAAAATGGAAATAAAAATATTAAATAAAATATATAAAAACACTTGCTTTTTTGAGACGGCCATGCTATAATCTTCAACTGTCAGAGCAATTTTGGATGGGTTCCCGAGTGGCCAAAGGGGGCAGACTGTAAATCTGTTGCGTCTCGCTTCGGTGGTTCGAATCCACCTCCATCCATTTGGCTTTGTGCCAGTCATGAGTAATCATGATGCCGGCGTGGCGGAACTGGCAGACGCACAGGACTTAAAATCCTGCGAGGGTTAAACTTCGTACCGGTTCGATTCCGGTCGCCGGCAGTATCGGGAACAGTTTTTAACTGTTCCCGATTTTGCGTTATACGGACGTATTTGCAGCGTTGGTTTATATCAGGATATAGAAATCCTGTCATAAACCGGCGCTTCTTTTGCATATAATACAAAGCAAAGGAGTGAAAACATGTCTGCATATCATCGGTTAATATCATATATCTATGCATACGAGGGCGGAATCAAAGGGAAAAATACGGGATTTGCGAAATTGGAGACGCGGGGAAATTCCTGCCGGATTCAGGTCAGCGTCCGCCGTGTCTTTGCGGGCGGCAGCCCGATCGGCGTATACCTTTTGGCAGGGCAGGAGGAGATCCGTATCGGCACCCTGTTTGTCCGTGGTGGAAATGGGGAGTTCCGTGCCGTCGTCAATTGTGAAAATATTGAAGGAAGCGGCTGCAATATGGAAGAGTGCTGTGGTCTGACTCTTCATGAGACGGACAGCGCATGGCGTGCCTATACGACGATCTGGGAAGATGCCGTCGCGCATGCGGCAGAGGTTGATCTGGCGGATGTGACTGCTGAGAAAGTGCGGGAGCAGGAAGCGGAGAAGGAAGAGGCAACGCGGAAACAGGCAGAGAATGTATCTGGGGAAGTGAACAGCGCGTCTGTAGGGAAAGAAAAATTGGATGAGGCGTCAGAACTTACCCGGTCGGGAGAAATGGAGAGTCAGGACACATCCACGGAGACAGAGAAGAAAGAAGCTGTGAATATAAACGAAACGGACTTCGGAATCAGCCAGCCCCAGCCAGAAAAGCTGGAGGATTCAAACCTGGAGATTTTCGAGGACACGGAAACCATGGAAGCGGTTCCAGATATCTCAGCAACATCCGATCATCAAGAGGCAGAAGTTGTTCAGGAAGCGCAAACGGAGACACCGCAGGAAAGTTTTCAGGAATCCACTCAGGAAGTGCAAACGGAGACACCGCAGGAAAGTTTTCAGGAATCCTATCAGGAAGCACAGACAGAAGCACGGCGGAAAGATTCTCAAGAATCCACCCGGGAAGTCCGGAAAGAGGCGCTTCCAGATTCTCCACCAGACCATCAAGAAGCATTTCAGCCAGGCTCTCAAAATCAAAAACAACCACAACCAGATTCATCCAAGGAATTTTCGAAAGAAGATCCCGCTGAGTCCCTCTGGAATCGTCTGCGTGCTGCCTATCCCAAAGTAACCGCCTTCGAATGCGCCGACGGCTGCGAGATTCTGGTAATCAAACCGCAGGATATTGGGCTTCTGCCGCGGGAAAACTGGGTGTATGGAAATAACAGCTTTCTTCTGCACGGTTACTACAACTACCGATATCTGATTCTGGCGAGACTGGGGAAACCCGGCGAACGGGGGCGCTACATTCTGGGCGTGCCGGGACATTATGGAAACAATGAAAAATATATGGCGGCGATGTTCGGCTTTGACCGCTTTGTCCGTTCCACCCGCCAGCCGCCGCGCGACAGCCGGTTCGGGTATTGGTATACGGATTTGAATTTTACATAAAAGCCGGTCGATCCTTTTAGAGAACGCTTGACAAAGGATAGCTTTTCTGGGTAGGATGGACACGGGTCAAATGCTTTCAGGTGTTTGGTTGGTGGCGGATCAAACTTGTCGGGAAACTGGGATAAGGATGTCTGTTGTTGGAAGCGGATGAATTTGAACGGAGGAAAAAACAGTGGCAGCAAAATTGACACGGGAAGAGAAATATATGAAAGCGGCGATCCGCGAGGCGAAGAAAGCCTGGGCGCTCGGAGAAGTGCCGATCGGCTGCGTGATCGTGTATGAGGACAAAATCATCGGCAGGGGTTACAACCGTCGGATGGTCGATCATAGCGCGCTGGCACATGCGGAGATCGCGGCAATCAAAAAAGCGTGCAAGCGCATGGGCGACTGGCGCCTGGAAGAATGCGAGCTGTACGTGACGCTGGAACCGTGCCCGATGTGCGCAGGGGCGATCGTGCAGGCGCGGATTCCAAAAGTTTATATCGGTTCCATGAACCCGAAAGCCGGCTGCGCCGGTTCGGTACTGAATCTTCTGGATGAAAAAGGATTCAATCATCAGGTGGAGACAGAAGAAGGACTTTTGGGCGAGGAATGTTCGATGATGTTGAAAGAATTTTTCAAAGAATTGCGTGAAAAGAGAAAAAAGAAGAAAGAAGAAAAAGCTGGTGAATGATTTCCACCAGCTTTTTTGCATTCCATATTTCCCATTCAAACCGAAAAATACAGTCCTTATTTGATTACGTGGATCCAGCCCTCCGGAGCTTTGATGTGACCCATCTGGATGCCGGTCAGTGTCTCGTAGAGTTTCTGGGTAACCGGACCCATCTTCTCCATACCTGCCGGGAAGCAGATTTCCTTGCCGTGGTCAACGATCTTGCCAACCGGGGAGATAACAGCTGCGGTACCGCACAGACCGCACTCTGCGAAATCTTTTACTTCGTCTAAGTATACTTCACGCTCTTCGGTCTCCATGCCAAGGTAATCTCTTGCAACCTGCAGGATAGAACGGCGTGTGATAGACGGAAGGATGCTGTTGGACTTCGGAGTTACCAGCTTGCCGTCTTTGGTGATGAAGATAACGTTTGCGCCGCCGGTCTCCTCGATCTTGGTACGTGTCTGCGGATCCAGGTAGATGTTCTCATCGAAACCGTTCTTGTGAGCATCTACGATCGCATGCAGGCTCATCGCGTAGTTTAATCCGGCTTTGATGTGACCGGTTCCGTGAGGTGCTGCACGGTCGAAATCGCTGACGCGGATGGTGATCGGTTTAGCGCCGCCCTTGAAGTACGGGCCAACCGGTGTACAGAATACGCGGAACTGATAGATGTTTGCCGGTTTTACGCCGATGATGGAATCATAACCGAACATATACGGGCGGATGTACAGGGTTGCACCGGAACCATACGGCGGTACGAATGCTGCGTTGGCTTCTACTACTTTTGTGATGGCGTCTACGAAGCGCTCCTTCGGGAATGGCGGCATTTCAAGACCTTTTGCGGAATTCTCCATACGCTCGCCGTTTAAGTCAGGACGGAACGTAACGATATGGCCGTCCTCGGTCGTATACGCTTTCAGACCCTCGAAGCAAGTCTGTGCATACTGCAGAACACAGGCACATTCATTCAAGGTAATATTCGGGTCGGAGGTAAGGGCGCCTTCGTCCCAGGAACCATTCTGGTACATGGAAACATAGCGGTAATCCGTTGGCATATAGCCGAAACCGATGTTGCTCCAGTCGATATTTTTCTTTTCCATAATCGTTGCTCCAATCTTACAGAATTTTATGATTTAGTAACTGTTTGACTTTTTGCAGTCGCTAGATTTATACCTATTATAATAATTTCTTTCTTCTGTTGCAAGATTCTGGGATAAAAAATGATAAAAAAACAATAAAATGTATTCTTGTGTATTTTTATACAATGCTTGTTAGTCAAGCTCCGGCTTGACAAAACGGCGGCTGCCATGTATACTAAACAGGCTGACGGTCTGCAAGTCATTCCGTCATATAAGATCAAGTCATAAAGTTTCCGCACAGCCGGGGAGTTAGCGGTGCCCTGTACCTGCAATCCGCTATAGCAGGGGTGTTGTCCGACCGAGGGCGTTTTTACTGTGGGGCTGCCCCTGAAAAGTGGCGTTGAAGTCTGGGTCTTGCGCAACAGAAATCTGTGAACCGTGTCAGGGCAGGAATGCAGCAGCACTAAGCAGAAGCTTCTGTGTGCCGCAAGGCAGCCTGGACCGAGTTAACTGTCAGGGTAACGTCCATGGCATACGTTCGAAGCCGGGCGTGCGGATTTTTTTATTTCATAGGAAATTGCTTCCTATGAAATAAAAAATAGAAAATAATAGATACAGAAACAAGCATTTTTGCAGGTGTGTGAATATAGCCGGGATATGTGGAATTTGATTTGCCAAGGGGTAGGAATACCGTGCCGGAGCAGATTAAAAGCGCGTATCCCGGTATTTTTATGTCTATGATATTTGTAAGGAATTTTTTCTTGCCCGCGGGATATGATTGTATTATAATTACAAAATGGGTGTAGTTTATCCTGATATGGGGGTTGTTGGAAACTTAGAATAAGGGTAACTGTGAAGGTACTGGACGGTTATGAAGAAAGGGAAAGCGCTCATGAGAAGAATCGGTATGTTAACCAGCGGCGGCGACTGCCAGAGCTTAAATGCGACGATGCGAGGCGTGGCAAAATCGCTGTACAAGATGTTTGATGACATAGAGATAGTTGGATTTGAAGACGGCTATAAAGGTCTTATGTATGCAGACTACCGGATTATGAAACAGTCGGATTTTTCCGGGATTCTGACACGCGGAGGTACGATTCTGGGAACTTCCAGACAGCCTTTCAAGCTGATGCAGACGCCGGACGAGAACGGTCTGGATAAAGTGGAAGCGATGAAACACACCTATTACAAGCTGAAATTGGAATGCCTCGTCATTTTAGGCGGCAACGGCAGCCAGAAGACGGCAAATCTGTTGCGGGAGGAAGGACTCAATATCGTTTCTCTTCCGAAGACCATAGACAACGATCTCTGGGGCAGCGATCTTACGTTTGGATTCCATAGTGCGGTTGATGTAGCGACCAATGCCATCGACTGTATTCATACGACGGCGGCGTCTCATGGCAGAGTCTTCATCGTGGAGATCATGGGCCACAAGGTGGGATGGCTGGCGCTCTATGCAGGCATCGCGGGCGGAGCTGACATCATTCTCCTGCCGGAGATCCCGTATGATATTGATGTGGTGGTAAATGCGATCCGCAGCCGTACTAAAAATGGCAAGAATTTCACGATTCTGGCGGTCGCAGAGGGCGCGATTTCCAAGGAAAATGCAGCCCTGACCAAGAAAGAATTAAAAGAAAAGAAGAAAAATGGACCGGTTTATCCGTCGGTCGCTTACGAGCTGGGCGCCCAGATTTCCGAGCGGACGGGGCAGGAGATCCGTGTGACGGTTCCGGGGCATATGCAGCGCGGAGGCGAGCCATGCCCGTATGACCGCGTGATTGCGACGCGCCTCGGCGCGGAGGCAGCAGAGATGATCCGCCGCAAAGAATACGGCTATATGGTTGCTTTAAACAACAATAAGATTGAAAAAATTCCGCTCGCGGACATTGCCGGTAAATTAAAGATGGTCGATCCGAAGAGTGATATTATCCGGGAAGCTAAGGATGTAGGCATCAGCTTCGGCGACGAATAGTAAGGAAGTAGTAGTTTATGTCATATACAGCACTGTACAGAAAATGGCGTCCGACGTCCTTTGAAGAGGTCCGGGGTCAGGACCATATCGTAAAGACCTTGAAAAATCAGATCAACTCCGGGCGGATCGGGCACGCGTATCTCTTCTGCGGGACGCGCGGAACCGGTAAGACGAGTATTGCCAAGATCTTTGCACGGGCAGTCAACTGTGAACATCCGGTGGACGGCAGCCCCTGCGGCGAGTGCAGTATGTGCCGCCAGATTGCGGAAGGAGCTTCCCTCAATGTGGTGGAGATCGATGCGGCATCCAACAATGGTGTGGAAAATATCCGCGATATCCGGGAGCAGGTGCAGTACCCGCCGACGGATGGGCGCTACCGCGTCTACATCATTGACGAGGTTCATATGCTTTCGATCGGCGCGTTCAATGCGCTCTTAAAGACGCTGGAAGAACCGCCGTCCTACGTTATATTTATCTTGGCGACGACGGAGGTCCACAAGATCCCGATCACGATCCTGTCCCGGTGCCAGAGATATGATTTCAAGCGGATCTCGATCGATACCATTGCGGGACGGCTGGCGGAGCTGACGCAGGCGGAGCAGATCGATGTAGACGATCGGGCACTTAGGTATGTGGCACGTGCGGCGGATGGCTCGATGCGAGATGCGTTAAGTCTTCTCGATCAGTGCGTGGCGTTCCATTTCGGGGAAAAGCTGACGTATGACAATGTGCTCGAGGTGTTGGGCGCGGTCGATAACCGCGTGTTCAGCAAGCTGTTTCAAGCGGTGCTTGCAAGTGATACGAAGGCGTGCATCCGTGAGATTGAGGAAATGATCATCCAGGGGCGCGATCTTTCGCAGCTCGTCAACGATTTCGTCTGGTATATGCGAAATCTCCTGATTGCCAAGACGACCGACGAACCGGGCGATATGCTCGATATGTCGGAGGAAAATCTGGCAGTTTTAAAGGAAGAGGCGGCAGGCGTTGATACGGAAACGCTGATGCGTTACATCCGTATTTTCTCGGAACTTTCCGGGCAGCTGCGCTACGCGTCGCAGAAGCGGATTCTGGTGGAGATTGCCTTTATCAAGCTGACGACGCCGTCGATGGAACAGAATCTTGATTCCATTTTACAGCGGATTACGCTATTAGAGCAGAAAATGCAGGAAATGCCGGACAATCTACAGAAACTGGCGTCCCTTGCACCGGCAGCGGGGCAGGCGGCATCCTCCAAAACGGCTGTGGTGGAAACGCCGCCTGAGCCGAAGACGGTATCCCTTCCGCCGGCACAGTACGAAGATCTGATGCTGATGCGGAAAGAATGGGGACGGATTGCGTCCCTGAGCCAGCTTGTGGGTTCGATTAGACTCAGTCTTCCCAAGACAAGTGTAGAACCGGCGGGCGAAGGCTGCCTTTGCATTGTGTGTACAGATGAAAATACGTTTGGAATTATCAATCGGGAGCCTGAGCTTAAGAATTTGCAGGAAGTAGTGCAAGAAAAATACAAAAAGACTCTGCAATTTAAAGTCCGTTTAGAATCATCTGCTGTGCCGCAAAGAACGGTTTATGTCAGTGATGAGGATTTAAAGAACGCAATCCATACCGATGTGATTGTCGAAGAGGATGATTCCGTGTAGTGGAGCTTGCCAAAGATGAGCCTTGTTTTGTAATGCAAGGAGCTGTGATTAAATGCAGATAAATGATATTAGTGGGTTTATATGATATATAGAACCGGCTGCAATCGGCAGCCAGTCTGAATATAAATAAAAAGAAGTGAAAGAGAGGAATGACACCATGGCAAAACGTGGCGGTTTCCCAGGCGGTATGCCGGGCAATATGAACAATTTAATGAAGCAGGCGCAGAGAATGCAGCGCCAGATGGAAGAGAAGCAGAAAGAGCTGGAGGAGAAGCAGTACAGCGCATCCGCAGGCGGCGGCGCTGTAACCGTGACCGTATCTGGTAAAAAAGAGGTTCTTTCCGTGAAACTGTCTGAGGAAGTAGTGGATCCGGATGATATCGAGATGTTAGAGGATCTGATCGTGGCGGCGACCAACGAGGCATTCCGTCAGGCGGAAGAGGACAGCAGCCAGATGATGTCCCAGTTGACCGGTGGCCTTGGCGGTCTGGGAGGCGGATTCCCGTTTTAAGCGATGGATTATTACAGCAGTCAGATTAGCAAGCTAATCGAAGAATTGTCAAAACTTCCCGGAATCGGAAGTAAATCGGCGCAGCGTCTTGCATTTCATATCATCAATATGCCGGAAGAACAGGTCAGGCACTTGTCCGGCGCGATTCTGGAAGCCAAGCAGAATGTGCGTTACTGCAAGGAGTGCTGCACATTGACTGATAAGGAACTGTGCCCGATCTGCAGCAGCGACCGGCGAGATCATGAGACGATCATGGTGGTGGAAAATACGCGCGATCTGGCGGCATATGAAAAGACAGGAAAATACAACGGGGTCTATCATGTGCTGCATGGGGCGATCTCCCCGATGCTGGGGATCGGACCGGGCGACATCCGGCTCAAGGAGCTGATGACTCGCCTGCAGAAAGAGGAGGTTCGTGAGGTCATTATCGCAACCAACTCAAGCCTGGAGGGCGAGACGACCGCGATGTATTTGAGCAAGCTGATTAAGCCGACAGGGATCCGGGTGACGCGAATCGCCAGCGGCGTTCCGGTCGGGGGCGACTTGGAATATATTGATGAGGTAACGCTTCTGCGCGCGCTGGATGGGCGTACAGAGCTGTAGCCGGTGAGCAAATAAAACGTTACTGGGCACGTATGCGTGAACAGTAACAATAAAACTTCTGCCGCGGCAGGAAGTTAGGAGATGCATAAGATGGATAAATACGAGTTTAACATCAAGGTAGAGCAGATTAAGAAACTGGTCAACAAGGGAGATTTCGAGACGGCGATGAAGATCGCCGATACCATCGACTGGCGTCGTGTACGCAGCACCAGCCTGCTTACGATGATTTCCCAGATTTATGAGAAAAATGCAGAGTATCAGGATGCCAAGGATATTTTATTGCTGGCATATGAGAGAGCGCCGCTTGGAAAGGGGCTTTTATATAAGCTGACTGACCTTGCATTGCGTGAAAATAATATTCAGGAGGCAGAGGCATATTACCGGGAGTTCTGTGAGCTGTCCGGCGATGACCCGCGCCAGTACCTGCTTCGTTTTCTGATTCTGGAGGCGAAGGATGCGCCGTTAGAGCAGCAGATCAATTCTCTGGAGAGATATTGTCAGGAAGAGCTGGATGAGAAATGGCTGTACCACCTGGCAGAGCTTTATCATCAGGCGAACCAGGCGGACGACTGTGTGCGGATCTGCGACAAGATCATGCTGATGTTCGGTCTTGGCAAATATGTGGACAAGGCAATGGAACTGAAACTTCAGTATGCGCCGCTGACGAAATATCAGATGGATCTGGTGGAAAACCGCGAGAAGTACGAAGAGAAGCTGCGTGCGGTGGAAGAAGAGTACAAGAACGGTACATACCGCAAGCCGGAGCCGGAAGAAGAGTATCTGGATACGGATGAGCCGGAGGCAGAGCTGGACGACGAACCGGAGAATGAGCCGGAGGGACAGCCAGAGCAGGCAGAGCCAGAAGAGAAGGCTGGAAAACCGAAAGCTGAGACAAAACCGGCGGACGAGAAAGTAGAAAAGGCGGCGCTGGACGAGGATGTAGTAGCAAGCCTTCATGAAGCACAGGCGGAAGAAGCGCTGGCAAAAGAAGTGTCCAAGATCAAGCCTTACGATGAGGAAGAGGGCGCATCTGAAGGGGAGACACGTGTTTTCAGGAATCTCCGCGACCTAGAACCGGCAGAGGCAGAGGAAAAGAGCGAGGAAGCTCCGATTCATGAATTTGAAGAGGAAGAGGAAACCATAGTGGAAGACTGGGATTTCGAACCGGAAGAGGAAGAAGAGGAGATCAAGGAATCGAATCATCTGATGATCGAGGCGGAAGATCCGGCAGCCGGTCTTGCGATGGCACTTGATTCCCTGAAAAAGATTCACCGCGAGCTGGGAACCAAGCATCCGGTTGCCAAGATCAGCGGCGCAAACCTTTCCCATCGCGGCATCGCATCGGTGGCGGAGCGCCTGGCAGGCAAGGATCTGGTGGTCGAGCATGCAGCCGATCTGGACGATTTGACGGTGGAAGAGCTGGAAGAACTGATGACACAGGATGAAACCGGCATGGTCGTTGTTCTGATTGATACGCAGGCACGTTTAGAGCAGATGCACCGCGCATATCCGGCATTAGCAGTGCGTTTCCAGTATATCGGCTGTGAAAACCAGAAAGACGATGCAGCGAAGCTGGCACAGGCACGCGAGGAAGAGCTGAAACGCCAGCAGGCGCAGCAGGAAGCAGAAGCAGCCAGAAAACGCCAGGCAGAGCGTGAAGCGGAGATCCGCCGTCAGGCAGAAAAAGAGGCAGAGGAAAAACGCAGACAGCAGGAAGCAGCAGCCCGCCGTGAGGAAGAAGAGCGCGCCAAGGCAGAAGCACAGGCGCTGGCAGCCAAAGAGGCAGAAGAAGCGCGTAAAGCGGAGGAAGATCGCCGTCTGGCAGAGCGACAGAGAGAAGAACTGCGCCGTCAGGAAGAGGCAAGACACGATGACGAGCCGGAGTATGAAGACGAAGAAGATCACTACGAGAAGGACGAGTATGAGCCGGAGGATGATTATGCGCGTGACGGCTATCGTGATGATTATAAGGACGATTACAAAGACAGCTATAAAGACGAACGCGAGGACGACGAGTATTCCAATTATCCAGAGGATGAGCCGGAAGAGAAACCGTCCAAAAAGTCCGGCGATATGGATGTTGAGGAGTTTGTTCAGTATGCCTGCAAATATGCATCGGAGATCGACTGCAGTATTTCGGGAAAGAGCATGCTGGCTCTGTACGAGCGCGCTGAGATGATGGAGGAGGACGGAGAACCGCTTACCAAGACAAGTGCCGAAGATTTGATCGAGGAAGCTGCAGATAAGGCGGAGAAGAAATCCTTCAGCGGACTGTTCTCATCGAAATATGATAAGGATGGACTTCTGATTCTGAAAGAGAAACATTTCTTTGATTAATTAAAACAATTCGAGAAATTTTAAAATTAAAACTAATTAGTAAAAGAGAGCGCTGCGGGGGAATGCTTCCCGGCAGCGTTTTCTGGTAGTGGACAGTAAAAAGAGATACGGGAGAGAAAGATGGGAACACGGTTAATAGCCCTCGATTTAGATGGGACACTGTTAAATGAAAAAATGCACGTGTCGGAAAAAACAAGACAGGTGATGGAACTGTGCGCGCAGCGGGGAATTGAGATTGTCCCGGCGACCGGGCGCGCGCTCCCGGCAGTGCCAGAGGAGGTTTTGAGCCTGCCGGGCGTCCACTATGGCATATTTACAAATGGGGCGGTCGTACGGGGTTTCGGGAAAAATACCTGGGTGTCGGAAAGCTGCCTGAGCTGGGAAGAGACGATCCGGGTGATTGAGGTGCTGCGCCGGCATCCGGTTATTTACGATATGTATGTATCGGAGGGCGGCGTCAGCGAGATGCGATTGCTGGCACAGCTGGAAGAATACGGGATACCGGAACGTGAATGCGCCTATATCCGGGCGACGCGCCGGGCAGTTACTGACATGGTGGAGTATCTGCGGGAGAAAAAATGCCCGGTGCAGAAGATGAATTTAAATTTTAAGGACCGGGAGAGCAAGCAGGCAGTCCGGGCACAGCTGGAAGCGATGCCGGAGGTTCTGGTGACCTCCTCGCTTCCGTGGAATCTGGAACTCAACGCGGCGGGCATCACAAAGGGGAGCGGGCTGCGGAATCTCTGTCAGTATCTGGGAATTGAAGCGGAGGAGACGATGGCATTTGGAGACGGCGAAAACGACTGGCCCATGCTGGAGGCAGCAGGAATCGGCGTGGCGATGGAAAATGGCGCCCCATTTTTAAAGGAACGCGCAGACCGGATTGCCGCTTCGAACCGGGAAGAGGGCGTAGCGGAGGCGATCAGACAATGGGTGCTTATATAAAAGAAAACTGGCTGTTCGTGGTGGTGGCAGTCTATCTGGTTTCCATGGTACTGTACGGGCATTACCGCGGATTCGTCCGCCTGGCAGTCTCGGCCGTTTCCCTGGTGCTGTCGCTGGGGGTGGTTCATTTTGGTGCGCCGTCTGTCGCGAATCTGCTTCGCAGCAATGAGGTGGTCTATCAGGCGGTGGAGGACAGCGTGACGAAATTTATCCAAAAGGACGATGAGGCGGAAAATGAGGCAGCTGACGCGGCGCCGCCATCCGTACAGCGTAGTATTATTGAAGAAATGGAGCTTCCGGAACAGTTAAAGGATGCGCTTCTGGAGAATAATAACAGCGAAGTTTACGAGGCACTGGGTGTAAGCAGCTTTACCCACTACGTCAGCCGTTATCTGGCAAACAGCCTGATCAATATTATAAGTTTTTTTCTGCTGTTTGCAGCCGTGTTCGGCGGACTGCGTGTTCTGTCCGTATCGCTCAATGTGGTCTCCCGGCTACCGATCATATCGGGGCTGAACCGTCTGGCAGGTGCCGCGCTGGGGGGTGCGGAAGGGATCTTTTTCGTCTGGATTGCAGCACTGCTTATTACACTGTTCTCGGCAACGGCGATTGGTGAACTTTTCCTGAACCAGATAGAAAGCAATATCTGGCTGACCTGGCTGTATGACCACAATATGCTTGGAAGCATCCTGATGGGTGTTGTGAAACGGATTATTTGAAAGCTTATAGAGAAAAACTGTAATATTGAAAAACGGCACACCGCATTCTCGCTACTTAGTGATGAGTTAGGTGTGCCAAATTTTTTATTTCAGTCGAGAAGACTCCCACCTCTTTAGGTGGCGAGTAATAGCAAATTTGTCTCAGTGGGAGTTGGGTCTCCGACTGAGATAAACGCT
>OGCM01001765.1_pt1 | contig 23658 bp, 19 predicted proteins | sample 1570151 | NCBI WGS metagenome assembly OGCM01 (sample SAMEA4370582, study PRJEB24528) | human gut metagenome
ACGAGTACCCCCTGCAGAAAAAGAAGATGAGCATGGAGTATCTGCGCACCATGCCTACCCTGCGCCCCCGCACCAACACCTTCAACGCCGCATTCCGTGTGCGCAGCGTGGCAGCCTATGCCATCCACAAGTTCTTCCAGGAGAACGGCTTTGTCTACGCGCACTCCCCGCTGCTGACCGCCTCTGACTGCGAGGGTGCCGGTGAGATGTTCCGGGTTACCACCCTGGACCTGGAGAACGTGCCCAAGAACGAGGACGGCACCGTGGATTATACCAAGGACTTCTTTGAGAAGCCGGTCAACCTGACCGTTTCCGGCCAGCTGGAAGCCGAGGCCATGGCCATGGCATTCGGCAAGGTGTACACCTTCGGCCCCACCTTCCGGGCGGAGAAGAGCTTTACCACCCGCCACGCCGCCGAGTTCTGGATGATCGAGCCGGAGATGGCTTTCTGCGACCTGTCCGGCTACATGGACACCGCCGAGGCGATGACCAAGTACGTCATCCGCTATGTGCTGGACAACTGCCCGGATGAGATGGCGTTCTTCAACCAGTTCATCGACAAGGGCCTCATCGAGCGCCTGGAGCTGGTGGCAAACAGCGAATTCGGCCGCATCACCTACACCGACGCCATCGAGGTGCTGAAGAAGAACAACAAGAAGTTCCAGTTCCCGGTGGAGTGGGGCGTGGACATCCAGACCGAGCACGAGCGCTACCTGACCGAGGTGGTGTTCAAGAAGCCCGTGTTCGTCACCGACTACCCGAAGGAGATCAAGAGCTTCTACATGAAGCAGAACCCGGACGGCAAGACCGTGGCCGCAGCCGATATGCTGGTGCCCGGCATCGGTGAGCTGATCGGCGGCAGCCAGCGTGAAGAGGACTACGACAAGCTGGTGGCCCGCATGGACGAGCTGGGTCTGGACAAGTCCAGCTACGACTGGTACCTCAACCTGCGCAAGTTCGGCGGCGTGGAGCATGCCGGCTACGGCCTGGGCTTCGAGCGCATGATCATGTACCTCACGGGCATCCAGAACATCCGTGACGTGCTGCCGTTCCCCCGCACCGCTTACGGTTTCTGATTCTGAGAACGATTGGGAATTGCCTCCGCGTTGCTTTGGCAATGACAGCGGAAGAATTATTTTAAATAGCGCAATCCCGGAAAGTCTGCGGACTTTCCGGGATTGCATTTTCACGGGAAAGGTCGGTGCGGCTGGCGGCAGGTTTTGCGATAGCGCAGTTGCTGCCGGTTGGGTCTCCATCTGTGAAAAGGTGTTTGGAGCGGCCCGCAGGCCGCGACAAACACGACTATAAAATATAGTTCCGCTATTTATGCCCAGAGTATCGCGGAGGGCATTATAAATAGTGACCCGCCCTTAACTTTCAACAAGGAGACAAAAACAAGTGGAAAACATTGCACCGGCCCTGCTGGACTGGTTTTACAAAAACCGGCGCATCCTGCCCTTCCGGGAGGACCCCACGCCCTACCACGTCTGGCTCAGCGAAGTGATGCTGCAGCAGACACGGGTGTCGGCGGTGCTGCCGTATTACGAGCGCTTTCTGGCGGCGCTGCCGGATATCCCGGCGCTGGCCGCCTGCGATGAGGAAAAGCTGCACAAACTGTGGGAGGGTCTTGGCTACTACAGCCGGGTGCGCAACCTGCAGAAGGCCGCAAAGATCGTCTGCGAACAGTACGGCGGCCAGCTGCCCGCCGACTATGCCGCCCTGCGGGCCCTGCCCGGCATCGGGGACTACACCGCCGGGGCCATTGCATCCATCAGCTTTGGCATCCCGGTGCCGGCGGTGGACGGCAATGTGCTGCGGGTGTTTTCCCGCCTGTATAATGACCCCGGTGTCATTACAGATCCGAAGGTGAAAAAGGCCTTTACTGCCCGGGTGATGGAACATCAGCCGCCGGAAAAGGCCGGGGATTACAATCAGGCCCTGATGGAGCTGGGGGCGCTGGTCTGTGTGCCCAACGGTGCACCCCTGTGCGATGTCTGCCCGCTGGCCGGGCTGTGTCAGGCCCGCGCGGCGGGCACCACCGCCGCGCTGCCCCAGAAGGCAAAGCCGAAGCCCCGCAAGGTGCTGCCGGTGACGGTGGCGCTGGTGGAAAGCCCGGCGGGCTTTCTGGTACAGCAGCGGCCCGCAAAGGGGCTGCTGGCCGGGCTGTGGCAGCCGCTGTTGTGGGAGAGCGAACACCTTTTGCAGGCCGAAGTGCTGGCAAGGCTGGCAGCCCTTGGAGTAGACACCGGCACCGCAGTGCCGGAAGCCCTGCCGGCGGCCAAGCACATCTTCAGCCACATCGAATGGCTGCTGTCCGGTGTGGCCCTCACGGTGCCGGAGCAGGCGGCCCCGGCGGGCTGCGTCTGGGCCAGCCGCGAGGAGCTGCGCACCACCTACACCCTGCCCGGTGCCTTTGCCGCCTACAAGGACCGGATGCTGGGATGATTTGGAAATTCTGGCAATCTGCCCAAAGCCTTTTGTACAGAATGGACAGGAAGCGAAAAAGTTGCCCGCAACGGTTGTAATTTTTGACAGGAACGGGTATAATAACCACAAGATAGCGGGGAAGCGGACCGTGCCCGAAGCCCCCTGAATGGAGTGGATGCGGATGTTCTTTCTGGTAAAATGCTCCCTTCACATGCTGTCGTTTCTCTGGAAGGCGGCGGACGTGCTGCTGCGGGTCTCCCGCTGGAAAAATAAGCTGAAACACCATCGTTTCGACCGAAAAAAGGAGTGTACTGAACCTATGAAGAAATCTTGCCTGATCGCTGTGATCACTGCCCTGGCCGCTGTTGCCGGAGCACTGGCTGCTGTGGCTGTTTACCTGCACCGCCGCGAAAAGGAACTGGACGAGTACGAGCGTCTGCTCTTTGGCGAGGACGATGCAGAAACGGTCGAGCCGGAAGCTGCCGAAGAGGCACCTGCCGAGGATGCTGCAGAATAAACCAAACACCGGACACAAAGGAGGCGCACCGGCAGTCTGACCACAGGCTGCGCGGGTGCGCCTTTTTGCTACATAAAAGGAGAAGGACATGAAGCGTTTTCTGCTGTGGATCATCAGCGTTGCACTGGGCGTGGCCCTGCTGCTGGCGGCTGTGATGGGGGTGAGCTATGCCTTTACCACGCAGGGCGGCTGCCCGGATGCTGCCGCGCAGTTCGGCGGCCAGGAGCTGGAGACCAACGGCTTCTGCTGGCAGGTGCCGCTGCTGGGCGGCCGGCTGGACAAGGTGTTTGCCAGCCCTGCCACCCTCACGGTGCAGAAGCTGGGCACCCTGTACACGGCGCACCCGGACATTACTCTGCCGGACTGGGCCAGCTACACCACTCTGACCATCCAGACCGCGGTCGGCAGTGTGGTGTTTGCCGGCAGCGTGAGCGAATACCAGAGCTTCCTCTTCCCGGCCAACGGCGAATACAAGGCCGCAATGACCCTCTGGCGCGTGCCCAAGGGCGGCATGGCCACCCAGTTCGAGGGCGGCAGCACCGGTGCTCTGCGCAAAAATCTGGGGCTGGAGCGCCCCGCAAAGCCCACGGGGTGGTACCGGTATTCCTTCCGGTTCACCCTGCAGGCCAGCGCGGACATCGCGTTCTCCGCCGAGCGGGTGGAGCAGGGCGGCATCGTGGGCGTGCGCATCTCCGGCATGACCGGCGACACTGCCCCTGCCGTGGAGACTGACCTTGGCAGCGTGCAGTGCGTGCGCGCCGCCGACGGCTGGCGTGCTTACATCCCGGCTGCCTACAATGCGTCCTCCGGCGGGCATGCGGTGAACGTTACCGTGAACGGCGAGACGCTCACCCACACCCTCGTCGTGCTGCCCAAGGACTTTGGCACCGTGGAGGTGGACCCGGAACCGGCAGCCACCGATGCCGCCAATGCCGAGTTTCGCAATGCGGTCTGGGGCCTGTACGAGGCCCCCGCGCGGGAGAAGCTGTGGGTCGGCGGCTTTATGAACCCGGCGGAAAACTCCATGACACTGGTGGACTACGGACAGGTAAAGGTGACAAACGGCCAGCAGGGCAGCCGCTCCAATTCCACCAAGCTCTACACCATCCCCGGCGAGCCCTGCCGTGCCCCGGCCAACGGCGTGGTGGTGCTGGCCCGGAACCTTGCCCTCACCGGCAACACGGTGGTCATTGACCACGGAGCCGGGATGCGCAGCTACCTGTACGGCCTGCAGGCGCTCGCGGTGTCCGAGGGACAGACGGTGGAAAAAGGCCAGGCCGTGGGTGCTCTGGGCGAAGAGCTGACCATGGACTTCAAACTGGGCAGCAAGAGTGTGAACCCCTGGCTGCTGTTCCAGACCTCCGGCGGATTGTTCTGGAAGGAAAACGGGTAAAGATAAATCGGAATTGATATAAAAAAGAAGGACACATAGATGAAAACAGTGGTTCTTTATAATATTATTTCTTTTATCATCCTCGTTGCTTTGATTTTTGTCTTAAGGATTGTTAGTAAGAGTAATTTAAGACAAAATCAACAACTTGTTATTAAAGTCATTGCAACTATTTTAATTGTTTGTGTGATAGCGTTCGTGCTTTTTATTGATGCAATAGCATTTGGCATTATAGGACCAGTTCAAGATTAACAATTCCAATTTGCCGGATCGTTGAAAAAATCAAAAACCCTGTAACGTTTTCTCCTTTTGTGCGTTATTGTGGTGAAACAGCCCGAAAAGGAGGAAAAGACGATGAAACTGGATTGTGAAGTCATCCGGGATCTGCTGCCGCTGTACGCCGAGCACATGGCAAGCCCGGCCAGTACGGCACTGGTGGAAGAGCATTTGCAGGAATGCGAAGCCTGCCGCGCCGAGCTGGAGCAGATGCAGCTGCCGGTGCCGGTGCAGCCGGAACCCCAGCCGGATGCCCCGCTGAAAGGCATCCGCACGGCTTTGCGGAAAAAGCGCATCCTTACGGCCGCAGCCGCCGTGCTGGCGGTGCTGTGCGCCGTGGTGCTGGTGTTCTGGATGGGCAACCTCAGCACGCCGGTGACGGCGGAGGAAGCCGGGATCTGGCTCTACAACAAAAAGGAGGATGGCGCAAACCTCTGCGTGCTGGAAGTGCAGGGCGAGAATGTCCGGCTGGAGACCGAGGGCGGGTTCAGCTGGGGCAAGGAATACATCACCGTCCGGGCCATGCGGTATACCTTCCCCGGCCTCCATGCCGCGCTGACAAAGCTGACCGGCTCCGAGACCGTGTCCACAGAGATCGCCGTCTCCCGCACCCAGGTGCTGGCCGTGGAGTGCGCGGACGGAACGCGCTATTACAGCGACGGCCAGCAGGTGGAACGATTCATTGCGGGGGAGAACCCGGACGGCACCGTGCGGTACGGGTACGGCACCGAGGAACAATATGGGCACGACTTTAAGAAGGGCTGATTATGGACATGGAAACCATTTACCGGCTCTATTTCCGGGACGTGTACCTGTTTCTGCAGGGCCTGACCCGCTCGGAGACACTGGCCGAAGAGCTGACCCAGGAGACCTTCTTCAAGGCGCTGGACGGCCTGAAGAACTTTGACGGAAAACAGGATGTGCGGGCGTGGCTGTTCACGGTGGCCCGCAACTGCTGGTATGACCGCTGCCGCAAGGCAAAGCATACCGCCCCGCTGGAAGCGGCTGAGACGCGGGCCGCCGACACGCCGGACATTGCCCAGCTGCTGGTGGACAAGGATGCCGCCTTTACGGTGCACCAGTGCCTGCACACGCTGGAAGAACCCTATAAAGAGGTGTTCAGCCTGCGGGTGTTCGGCGAGCTGTCCTTTGAGGACATCGGAGCCATTTTTGGCCACAATGCCGCCTGGGCGCGGGTGACCTACTACCGCGCCAAAACAAAATTGCAGGCGATGCTGCAAACTACCTGAAGCAATCCCGTATCACAGCAAAAGCCCCCTCGGAGCTGCGGCTCTGAGGGGGCTTGGTGTTTGCGGGGAAAACTCAGGAAATGGAATCCACATCCCACTTCATGCGCACGGCGTCGGCACCGTCCAGATGGATGTGCATCGCACCGGCGTTATCAGTCACCTGCTCCGGGGTGCGGGCACCGCACAGCACGAACAGGCCGGGCACCATGCGGGCGGTCAGGGCGATGACCAGCTGAGCCATGGTGCAGTGGTACTTCTCGGTCAGGTCCTGCCAGTTGTTCAGCATGGCAAGGGCCTGTGCCCGGCGTGCGGGCTGGAAGTTGGGGTTCGAGTTGCGGGTGCTGCCTTCCGGGTAGGTGGTGTCCATGGTCACCTTGCCGGTCAGCAGGCCCTGCTCCAGCGGGGAGTAGGCCTGCACCGAGACGCCCAGCTCCTTGCAGGTGGGCAGCAGCTGCTTTTCAATGCGGCGGGTCAGCAGGCTGTACTTTTCCTGGATGACGTCCAGCTGACCGTACTTGCAGTAGCCGCGGATGATATCAGAGGTCACGTTGGAAGCACCGATGGCGCGGATCTTGCCCTGGTCCTTCAGCTTCATCATGGCTTCCACCGTAGCTTCCAGCGGGTACAGGCCAAAGTCAGGGGACTGCCAGTGGGTGTACAGCACGTCGAGGTGGTCGGTGTGCAGGCGGCGCAGGCTGTCCTCCACATCCTCGATGATGCTCTGGGCCGACAGGTCACGGTACACGGTCACGCCGTCCACCACCTTGTGCAGTACGGGAGTCTCGTGCCGCCACTCCAGGCCGCACTTGGTGGACAGCACCACCTTGTCACGGTCGATGTGCTTCATGGCTTCGCCCACAACTTCTTCGCTGTGGTACAGGCCGTAGATGGGCGCGGTGTCAATCCACCGGATGCCCTGTTCCACGGCGGTCTGGATGGCCTTGACCGACAGACTGTCGTCGTTGTCGCCCCACCAGGCACCGCCGCCGATGGCCCAGGTGCCCATGCCGAGGAACGGCACCTCGATGCCGCTCTTGCCGATTTGGAGATTCTTCATATACTTACCCTCCTGCCAGCAGTGTTCCCCGCAATGGGAACCCTTCATTCCAATGCTGGCATCCTTTGATGTATTTTTTGGTTTATTCAAAAAAAGCCGCAGCGCAGGGGGTTGCCCCACACAGCGGCATTCTTGAAACAGATTCGCGTTTGCGTAACGAAGTGGAGCAATGAAAGCCCCAGTGGGGCTTTTAAGCGACCGAACGGTCTCGCGCAGGCGAGATGGAGGGGCATTGCCCCGACAAGTTAAATGTTGCCGAACTCGCTCAGTTCCAGCGTTTCGTTGTGGGTCTCGGCCCAGCGCACGGCCCAGTCGGAGGTGAACAGCAGCAGGCGGTTGCCCTTCATGTCCTCCACAGCCTTGGTGTCGCTGGTCAGATCCAGGTCCCGCAGGTTATAGGTGTCGGGGTCGTTCTTCACCCAGCGCAGCTGCTCAAAGGGCAGCTGCTGCATGCGGATCTCCACGTTGTACTCGGTGTTCAGGCGGTACTCCAGCACTTCCAGCTGCAGCACGCCGACCACGCCGACCACCACTTCTTCCATGCCGCCGCCCACTTCGCGGAAGATCTGGATGGCGCCCTCCTGGGCGATCTGCTCCATGCCCTTCACGAACTGCTTGCGCTTCATGGTGTCCTTCTGCTCGATGCGGGCAAAGTGCTCCGGCGAGAAGGTGGGGATGCCCGCAAACTGCACCTTCTTCTTGCCGGTGCACAGGGTGTCGCCGATGGAGAAGATGCCCGGATCGAACAGACCGATGATATCGCCGGCATAGGCCTCGTCCACGATGGCGCGGTCCTGCGCCATCAGCTGGGTGCCGGTGGCCAGCTTGATGTTCTTGCCCTCCTGCACATGATAGGCTTCCATGCCGCGCTCGAACTTGCCGGAGCAGATGCGCATGAAAGCGATGCGGTCACGGTGGGCCTTGTTCATGTTGGCCTGGATCTTGAAGATGAAGGCCGAGAACTCGTCACGGCAGGGATCCACGGACTCGCCGGTCAGGCTGTCCACGCGGGCCAGCGGGGTGGGGGTGAGCCGCAGGAAGTTCTCCAGGAAGGGTTCCACACCGAAGTTGGTCAGGGCCGAACCGAAGAACACGGGGCTCAGCTCGCCGCGCAGCACCTTGTCCAGGTCGAACTCCTCGGCGGCACCGTCCAGCAGCTCGATCTCATCCACCAGCTGCTGGTGCAGGTAGGGGGTGAGCAGCTCGTCCAGTGCGGGATCACCCAGTTCGGCCTCGGTCTCGCTGACCTTCTTCACGCCGTTGGCGCGGCCGTCGCTGGAGAAGGCCAGCACCTTGCGGGTGTTGCGGTCGAACACGCCCTTGAACTCCTTGCCGCAGCCGATGGGCCAGTTCATGGGGTAGGTCTTGATGCCCAGGATCTCCTCAATGTTCTCCATCAGCTCAAAGGGGTCGCGGGCTTCGCGGTCCATCTTGTTGATGAAGGTAAAGATGGGGATGTGGCGCAGGGTGCACACCTTGAACAGCTTGATGGTCTGGGCCTCGACGCCCTTTGCGGCGTCGATGACCATGACGGCGGAGTCCGCCGCCATCAGGGTGCGGTAGGTATCCTCCGAAAAGTCCTGATGGCCCGGGGTGTCCAGAATGTTCACGCACTTGCCGGCGTAGTTGAACTGCAGCACCGAGGAGGTGACGGAAATACCGCGCTGCTTCTCGATGTCCATCCAGTCGGAAACAGCGTGCTTGGCACTCTGCTTGCCCTTGACGGAACCGGCCTGGTTGATGGCTCCGCCGTACAGCAGCAGCTTTTCGGTCAGCGTGGTCTTGCCGGCGTCGGGATGGCTGATGATCGCAAACGTCCGGCGGCGCTCGATTTCTTCACGATTTGTCATAGATCTGAAATTCTCCTAGAAGGGGGTGAAGTTTTCTCCGCTCCCGCTGCGCGGGAGCGGAGAAAACATATTTTTACACATACGCACTTTATTCTATACGAAAACGCGCGATAATGCAAGGGCTTTCGTTATTTTTTCAGGATGAAGCAGGGCAGAGGGGCGGTTTCGGCCCAATTGGCAAAATCGCACACCAGAACGGTGAAATCTTTCAGCGGAAGTGCCCGCAGCCAGGCCAGCACCGCCTGCTTTTCGTCTGTGCCGATGACCGCCCCGCTGTACAGGATGGCGCTGACCACCCCGCCGGGGCGCACCGCCTGCAGGGCGGCTTCCAGCGCGGGGATGCTGCTGTCGGCGGTGGAGAACACCGCGTGGTCGGCCCCGGGCAGCCAGCCGAAGTTGAACATCACGGCATCCGCCGTGCCGGGCTGCACATACTGTAACAGATGGGCGTGGCTGTCGCAGTGCAGGGCATACTGCCCGGCGGGCACCCCGGCCTGTTCCAGCCGGGCGCGGGTGGAGGCGATGGCCTCCGGCTGGATGTCAAAGCCCAGCACACGGCCCTCCGGTGCGGTAAGACGGCACAGGAAGGCTGTGTCGCCGCCGTTGCCGCAGGTGGCGTCCACGCACAGGCGCGGGTGCACCAGCCGCGCGGCGAGGAAGTCCTGCACGAATTTGACGGCGGTCAGGTCCGGGGTGCGGCGGCGCACCAGCTGCGGCCCCTCGGCCGCAAAGCCGAATTTGGCCCAGAAGGCCATCTCGGCGCAGTCGACGGGCAGGGGTGCCGTAAACACGGTGGCGGCTTCGCGGTCATAACCGCCAAAGCTGCGCAATACTTCTTTTAACAGGTAGGAGCCGTAGCCCTTGCGCCGCCATGCCGGGTCGATGGCAAGGGCGGCAAGGGCCGCGCCCTGTGCGGCGGGGTGCAGGGTGCAATGGCCGATGACCTCCTTTTCTTTATAAAGGGCAAAGCCCGTTTCCGTGCGGCGCAGTTCCATGCGGCAGTCTCCTCTTTTCTGCAGGTTTTTCTGCTGTTACAATAGCAACTGCGGGCGTTCTTGTCAAGAAAAAACGGCAGGACCGCATTTCACAGTTTCTTCACGGCACATGCGATTGGTTTTCACAATTGGTGTATACAATAAGAACAGTTCCAGGGGGCGCAGTTCCCCGGAGACAGAGCCTTTTCAGGGAAGGAAGTATCAAGATGGATGAGAACAAATGGGAATACAACTATTCCTCTTCCGATAACACGGCAGGCGGCACCGGTTACCCCAATGTGGGCAGCAGCGGCATGAACACTGCCAACCAGTACAACAACGAGCCGGAGCCGCAGGCTGCTGCCCCGGATGCCGGCAGCACGGTGCCTCCCACCGAGGTGCCGCCCCAGCAGCCGGCCGCTCCGGAACCGCCCAAAAAGAAAAAGCACCATGTCAATGGCGGCAAGGTGGCACGCAGTGCCGTGGCACTGGTGCTGGCCGCAGTCATGGGCTTTGCAGGCGGCTATGTCGGCTCCCAGATGAACGGCAGCAAGGTGGTCATCCAGCAGGTGGCTCCCTCCGGCTCCAGCAGCTCTTCCGGCAGTGACAGCTCCATCACCTCGGCTTCGGCGTCCGGCAGCAGTCTAACCACCGAACAGGTGGCAGATCTGGTCAGCCCCAGCGTGGTGGTCATCACCACCGAGCAGGTGGTCTACTCCCAGTGGTCCTGGTACGGCCAGAATCAGGTGGAGAGCGGTGCCGGCAGCGGCGTGATCATCAGCTCGGATGGCTACATCCTCACCTGTGCCCACGTTGTGGACGGTGCTTCCAATATCACCGTGACGATCAATGATAAGGACTATACCGCAACGCTGGTGGGCGAAGATACCACCAGCGATATCGCGGTCATCAAAATCGACGCCAACGGCCTGACCCCCGCTACCGTGGGCGACAGCGACGGCCTGAAGGTGGGTCAGAACGTGATGGCTGTGGGCAACCCGCTGGGTGAGCTGGGCGGCACCGTGACCGGCGGCATGATCAGCGCACTGAACCGCAGCGTGACCATCCAGGGCACCAACTCCACCAACACCATGTCCCTAATCCAGATGGATGCCTCGGTCAGCCCCGGCAACTCCGGCGGCGGCCTGTTCAACATGAACGGTGAGCTGGTCGGCATCGTGAACGCAAAATCCTCTTCCAGCGATGCCGAGGGCCTGGGCTTTGCCATCCCCATCAATGATGCCATCAAGGTGGCACAGGAGCTGCTGGAGAACGGCTATGTGACCGGCCGCCCCTATCTGGGCGTCACCTACCTGGCTGTGACCGACGCACAGACGGCACAGCAGCTGGGCGTGAACGCCTATGGCGTCTACATCGTGGACGTGACCAAGGGCGGCCCTGCCGATCAGGCCGGTCTGAAGGCCGGTGACCGCATCGTCAGCGTGGACGGCTCGGAGATCGCCGCCAAGGATGATCTGGGCACCCTGATGCAGAAGCATGCAGCCGGTGACACGCTGGCCATCACGGTGGCCCGCGACGGCCAGATGCAGACGGTCAATGTTACGCTGGGCGAAAAGACCGCGTCCAACAGCTAAAAATCCGATAGAACAAGGGCAGACTGCCGAAAAGCAGTCTGCCCTTGTTTTTTTGTTGTTTATACGGCTCCGAACACGGTGGCGCTGTACGGCATCAGAAGGGCTTCCCGTTCATAGGTGCGGCTCTCGCCCCGCCACAGGCTGGAAGAAGTGCCGTCGCTCAGCAGTTTCCACCGCCCGGCGGGCAGCGGCACCACGCGGGAGGTGTCGGTGGGGTTGTAGAACACACACAGTGCCCGCCACCAGGCCCCGTCGCCGGGGGCAGCGGGCAGGGCCCAGCCCACCAGCGGCTGCTCCAGCGAGAAGAACTGCAGCGCCTCCGGGGCGTGGCGGTCGGTGGTGCCCAGCCGCGGGAAGGCGGCCCGCAGGGCCAGCAGGCCCCGGTAGTAGTCCACCAGGGCGTGGTACTGCCTGGCGCGGGCCCAGTCCAGACGGTTCAGGGCGGGGGAGGAGTGGTAGCTGTTGCCCACGCCCTTTTTGGTGCGGGCAAACTCTTCGCCCGCCTGCAGGAAGGGCAGGCCGAAACTGGTGAGGTAGATGCCGGCGGCCAGCCGGTTCTGGGCCAGTGCCACCGGGTCAGATGCGGTGAACTCCGGCCGCTCGTAGCGCACACAGAGCAGTTTGTCCCACAGGGTGAAGTTGTCGTGGGCGGACACATAGCTTACGATCTGGCTGGGGGTGTGGGGTGGCAGACGGTCGCTGCGGCACCAGGCGGCCACCGCGCCGCCGACGTCCCAGAAGCTGCCGGGCTTGCCCTCCGCATAGCCCGGCTCCCGGGCATTGAAACAGCCGCCCTTGATGGCGTCGCGGGTGTCGTCGCAGAAGATGCCGATGCGCTCGTTCAGCATGGCCAGGTTCGCCTTGTTGGCCTCGTACCGGTGCAGCTGGCTGCCGCCGCCCTGCCACGGCTCGCCGTACATCAGGATATCCCGCCCGCCGGGCAGGGCATCCAAAGCGGCACGGGCCGCGTTCATGGTGTCCACGTCGTACAGGCCCATCAGGTCGAACCGGAAACCGTCGATGTGGTACTCCTGCGCCCAGTAGAGCAGAGAGTCGATCATATATTTGCGGGCCATGGGGCGCTCGCTGGCAAACTCGTTGCCGCAGCCGCTGCCGTTGGACAGGCTGCCGTCCTCATTCTGGCGGAAAAAGTAGTCCGGTACGGTGTTGTTCAGCACGTTTTCGTAGCGGTACATGTGGTTATACACCACATCCATGATCACGCCGATGCCCGCCGCGTGCAGGGCGGCGATCATCTCTTTGCACTCCCGCACCCGCACTTCGCCCCGGGCGGGGTCGGTGGAGTAGCTGCCCTCCGGGAAATTGTAGTTGGTGGGGTCGTAGCCCCAGTTGTACTGCCGCAGCAGCGGCTTTGCCTCGTCCACGCTGCCAAAGTCGAAGATGGGCATCAGCTGCACATAGCCCACGCCCAGCCGCTTGAGGTAGTTCAGGCAGGTGGGGTGGATGCCGTCGCCGTGCAGGGTGGTGCCGGTCTGGGTAAAGGCCAGAAATTTGCCCCGCCAGGCCGGGCGCACGCCGCTGGCCGCATCCTGCGAAAAGTCGCGCACGCTCACCTCCCACACTGACCGCCGGGCCGGGGGGATCACCGGGCGCACGTCCCGCTCCCACCCGGCAGGGGCGGTGCGGGCCAGGTCCACGATCATGCTGCGCAGGCCGTTCAGGCCGCCAGCGCGGGCGTAGGGGTCGCCGGTCTCCCGTGCGACGCCGTCCACCGTGACCGTAAAGGTATAGTAATGCCCATGCTGGTCGCCGGGCAGCCAGATGCTCCATACGCCCTGCGGGCCGCGCTGCAGCGGCAGCGTGCCGATGCAGGGGCTGTCGTGCCCCTTGCGGTACAGGTTCACCGCGGCCTGCTCCGCGGTGGGGGCCCACAGCTGCAGCCGGGTGCCGGCGGGGGTGTACTCCGGCCCAAGCGGGCCGTTATAGGTGGTTTCGCGGGCAAAGCGGGCGCTCTCGTACAGGGCGCGGCGCTGTGCCGGTGTCATAGTACCCATGGTTTCTTCATTCCTTCTTGCGAGATTTCCGCATATTCACACATCTGTAGTGTAAACAACCGGCGTGGATTTTGCAAGAGGCAAAATCCCTTGCAAAACGGGCCGGGGTACACTATACTGGAAGAAAACTGCAGGGAGGGCCGCACAATGGCATATACCGACGATTGGGAATCCCTTATGAACGGCGTATTCGGCGCAGGCGGGCGCGTGAAATTTGGTTCCGGAGCTGCGCAGCCGGACACAAAGGCAAAGACCGGGGGCCTGCCGGACCTGAACGCGGCCCTTCTGGAGCAGCAGAAACAGCTGGACGAGCTGCTGAAAAAGCAGAATGCCCAGCTGAAAAAGCAGGATGCCGACACCCAGACGGCGCTGGAAAACAGCCGTCAGATGCTGCGGGACATGGAGAATGACGGCCTGCTGGCCAAAGGCACCGCCGACACGAAGCCGGAGCATCTGGGTAGTTTTGAAGGGCTGGCGACCGAGGTCAAAAAGACCGTGCTGGGGCAGGACGCCTTTGTGGACGGTGTGGTGCGGGCCATGCGGCGGCCCTTTGTGCTGGGCACCGAGGCCCCGGTGGCCCGCAACGTGATCCTGTTGAGCGGTGCGCCCGGCACCGGGCGGCACTTTGCGCTGGAGGAGACGGCCCGCATCATGGCGGCCCGCGGCCTGCTGCAGAGCGATAAGACCGCCGTGCTGGACCTGGCCCTGTACCCGGATGCCGGGTCCGAAAAGCTGTTTTTGCAGGACCTGTATGCCGCTCTGCACGCCCCCGGCGAGATTTTGATCTTTGAGCACTACGAGAGCTGCTACCCCGGCTTTTTAAAAACCATCGCCGACCTTGCCACCAGGGGCAGCGCACCGCTGTCCAGCCGGTATCTGGTCAATAAGGAGGGCATTCTGGTGGATGCCGGTACCGCGCTGGCGCCCGGTGCGGTGAGCCGCATCGACCCCTGCGGCAAGTACCTGATCTTCTTCTCCCACAAGGGCCGGGAGGTGCTGGCCGACAAGTTCGGTGCGCCCTTTGTCTCGGCGGTGGGGGACGTGTGTACCACCACCGCCTTTGCACGGGAAGATCTGGCTGCTATGGCGGCGCAGGAGCTGAACGCGCTGGCCCAGAAGGTGCGCACCCGGCTGGGGCTCACCCTTACTGCCGGGGCAGACGTGCGGGACTATGTGGCCGCCCAGTGCTCCAAGGAGAAGGGCGCGGCAGGCCTGAAGCTGTGCTGTGACCGCATCTTCCGCGCCCTGAGTGAATACTGCCTGCAGACCGATACGGCCCTTACCGGCACCGTGGCCCTGACTGCCGTGCCGGAGGGGCTGCAGTTTGCCCTGAACGGGGCCGCCCCGGCAGACCTGTTCAGCCTGCTGCCGACAGAGTACACCGGTGCTGTGGACGAGATCCGCGCCGAGCTGGACGCGCTGGTGGGCCTTGCCCCGGTCAAGGACTATGTGTTCGGTCTGGCAGACAACCTGCAGGTGCAGCAGCGCCGCGCCGCCGCCGGGTTCAAGACGGCCAGCCTGTCCATGCATATGATTTTCACCGGCAACCCCGGCACCGGCAAGACCACCATCGCCCGGCTGGTGGCAAAATACCTCAAGGCCATCGGGGCGCTCAAGGGCGGCCAACTGGTGGAGGTGAGCCGCGGCGACCTGGTGGGCCGCTACACGGGCCATACTGCCCCGCTGACCAACAGCGTCATCCAGAGTGCACTGGGCGGCGTGCTGTTCATCGACGAGGCCTACAGCCTGTACCGCGGCGAACAGGACAGCTTCGGGCTGGAAGCCATCGACACCCTTGTGAAGGGCATGGAGGACCACCGCGACGAACTGGTGGTGATCCTGGCCGGGTACACCAAAGAGATGGAAGTGTTCCTCACCGCCAACAGCGGCCTTGCCAGCCGCTTCCCGAACAAGGTGGAATTCCCGGATTACACCGCCGACGAGCTGCTGGACATTACCACCGTGCTGGCCAAAGGCAAGGGCTACCGGCTGGACGAGGGCTGCACCTTCCCGCTGCTGGGCTACTACAAGCGCCGTCAGGCGCTGGACAGCCGCACCGCCGGCAACGGCCGCCTTGCCCGCAACACGCTGGAAAAGGCCATCTTCAACCAGAGCCGCCGCCTTGTGGCAGAGCCCAACGCCCCGCTGGACCTGATCTTGCCCAGCGACCTGGAATTTGACGAATGAGAAAGAATTATTTATAACGAACGAACCCCCGGCAGGCTGTGGCCTGCCGGGGGTTCGTTGATTCTGGATCAGTTGTGCTGCTCGGCCAGCTTCTGCACCATGTCGTGCAGGCCCTGCCGTACTTCGGCGGGAGAGGTGATCTCCACCTTGCCGCCAAAACCGCAGACCCAGCCGTAAAACTGGTCGCTCACGCAGACCGGGACATCAAAGTGGAAGTACCCGTCTGCTTCCGGCAAAAAGAGAGTGTCCTGCCCGAAGCGGTCACGCATGGCGGCTTCCAGGTCGGCGGTGCAGCGCAGGGTCACCCGGTATTCCGGCCCGCCGAACATGTTGAAATGCTTGCGCAGATAGCTGGGCAGGTCGAAGGCGGCAAAGGCCTCCTTGCCCCGGCGGGGGCGGTCCAGCACCTTGACGTAGGACATGCGGTCCACCCGGTAGTTGCGGATGTTGGCGGGATCCTTTTCATCCTGGTAGGCGATGAGGTAGTAGCAGCCGCCCTCCCAGGCCAGCTGCCAGGGGCTGACCGTCCAGGTGCTGTTGTTCTTGTAGCGGAACTGCACCAGCCGCCCGGCGCTGATGGCCGTGTGCAGCGCGTCGATGCTGTACAGCAAGGTGCGGCTGTCGGCCTTGGGGCGGCCGTCCACATACACCTGACGCTGCAGCTGGGTGCCCTCGTACTCGGAGCACAGGGCTTCCAGCTTGCGGATGAGCTTTTTGCTGGTGCGTGCCGAGATGACCTTGCTGGCCTGCACAGCGTCCACCAGCAGCTTGAGCTCGGAAAGCTCAAAGGCACGGCTGGCCATCCAGTAGCCGCCGCCGCGCCCGCGCCGCAGCTGGATGTCGTAGCCCAGCGCGCACAGGGTGTCGATGTCGCTGTAGATGCTCTTGCGCTCGGCCAGAATGCCCTGCTGTTCCAGCAGTTCCACCAGCTGGGGCACGTTCAGCAGGTGGTTTTCGTCGGTTTTCTGCTCAAAGATGTGCAGCAATGCCAGGAGCTTGGTCTTTTGTCCTTCCTGCTTGGGCATGGTGGAGTACCTCCCTTGTTTTACGGCAGCTTTTTGTCAAAGGCAGCGCGGCGCTGGGTGGACAGGCGGAACATCTCTTCCAGCTTGTCCCGGTCATCGGCCACGAGGGCGTTGCGCATTTCGCGCAGGGCCGCATCGAACTGGTCGATCTCGCTGATCAGGTTTTCCTTGTTCCACAGGAACAGTTCCGCCCACATTTTGTCGTTGATGCGGGCAATGCGGGTCAGATCCCGGAAGGAGTCACCGGTGTATTCGCACAGCGAGGTGTTGTCGTTGGCGCACATCAGGCTCACGGCGATGGCGTGGCACAGCTGGCTGACGTAGCCGATCATTTTGTCGTGCTCCTGCACGGTCAGGGTGCAGATGTGCTTGAAGCCCAGCACCTCCGCCAGCTCCTTTGCCCACTGGATGGCCTCCGGGGTGTTCTTGTCGGTGGGGGTGATGATGAAGTTGGCCGGGGCAAAGTTCACCTCGGCAGCGTGCTCCACGCTGGAGGTCTCACGGCCTGCCATGGGGTGGCTGGCAATGAACTCCACCCCTGCCGGGCACATGGCCTGCACCGGCTCCACAAGGCCGGTCTTGACGCCGGACACATCCGTGAAGATGCAGCCGGGCTTGAGGAGCGGGCCGTAGGTTTTGAACCATTCCAGCAGGGCGGTGGGGTACAGGCCGAAGATGATGTGGTCGGCCTGCTGCACCAGATCTTCAAAATCATGGGTCTTGCCGCTGGCAATGTAGCCGTGGTCGAGGGCATACTGCAGGTGCCCCTCGCTGCGGTTGATGCCGTCCACATGGAAACCGGCTTTGGTCAGCTCCAGGGCATACTTGCCGCCCAGCAGACCAAGACCCACCACGAGATAACGTTTTGTTTTGTCAAGCATATTCTACCTCCACACCCAAAGGCCGGATGGCTGCAAAGAAATTCGGCCAGCTCTTCTGGATGGCTTCGGCGTCATCCACAGTCAGGGGCAGCCCGGCGGCTGCGCTCAGCACCGCAAGGCTCATGACCACCCGGTGGTCGTTGTGCCCGTGCAGAATGCCTTCCGGCGCGTGCAGATGCTCGGCGCAGCCGTGCACCGTGATGGTGCCGCCCTCGCTTTCCAGCACGCCGCCGCAGGCCCGCAGCTCGGCTTCCATGGCGGCGATGCGGTCGCTCTCCTTCAGGCGCAGGCGCTCGGCGTTGCGGATGACGGTGGTGCCCTCACACAGCAGGCCCAGCACCATGAGCACGGGGCCAAGATCCGGGCAGTCGGCCAGGTCGATGTCCACTCCGTGCAGGGGCGCCTTTGCAAAGGTGACGGTGTCCCCCTCACGGGTGAACTGTGCGCCGCACCGGTGCAGGATATCCAGAATGACCGCGTCGCCCTGCAGGGTGTCCGGGGAAAGGCCGGTGACGGTCACCCCGCCGCACACGGCACCCAGCACCGCCGGGAAGGCTGCCTGGCTGTAATCCCCCTCTACGGCGTGATCGCAGGGATGATAGTGCTGGCGGCCCGGCAGGGCCAGCGTATTCCCATCCAGCCAGCGGCTGGTCACCCCAAAGGCGGCCTGCACCGCGCGGGTCATGTCGATGTAGCTGCGGCTCTCCACCGGCGGGATGAGGTGCAGGGTGCTGTCGCCGTCCAGCAGGGGCAGGGCAAACAGCAGCCCGCTGATGAACTGGCTGGACACGTTGCCCGCCAGCCGGTACTCCCCCGGTGTGAGGGCACCTTCCACGGTCAGACCGGCAGAATTCTGTTCAAACCGTAGATCCTGCTCCCGATACAACGTTTCGTAAACCGACTGGGGCCGCTCCATGAGCCGCCCACGGCCGGTAAAGGTCACTTCCTGCCCGGTGAGGCTGGCAATGGGGATGAGGAACCGCAGGGTGCTGCCGCTCTCGCAGCAGTCCACCGGGGCAGTGAGGGGGGCAAACCGGCCCAGCCCTTCCACCACGGCATCTGCGGGGCCGGTGGTCACCCGGGCACACAGCTGGCCTGCGGCGGCCAGCGTGACGGAGATGTCCTTACTGAATTCCAGATTCGTGATGTGGGAGCTGCCTGTGGCCAGCGCCGCACACAGCACGGCCCGGTGGGCCATGCTCTTGCTGGGGGGTGCGGTGATGCTCCCGCCGATGGGGCGGGAAGAATGAATGGTTACCAGCATAGGCCGTTACATATCGCGGCCGATGGCCCATGCCACCTGGCGGCACTTGGCCATGGCCTGTGCAAAGGCGTCCGGGGTCAGGCACTGGGCACCGTCGCTCCAGGCGTGGCGGGGGTCATAGTGCACCTCCACCTCCAGACCGTCGGCACCGGCGGCCACAGCGGCGATCATCATGGGTTCCACGAGGTTTGCCTTGCCGGTGGCGTGGCTGGGGTCCACGATGACGGGCAGGTGGGTCTTTTCGTGGATGAGGGGCACGGCAGACAGGTCCAGCGTGTTGCGGGTGTACTTTTCAAAGGTACGGATGCCGCGCTCGCACAGGATGACCTGCTCGTTGCCGCCTGCCATGATATACTCGGCGCTCATGATCCACTCCTCGATGGTGTTGCACAGGCCGCGCTTGAGCAGCACGGGCTTGTGCATCTTGCCCACGGCCTTGAGCAGCTGGAAGTTCTGCATGTTGCGGGCACCGATCTGCACCACGTCTACATACTCCTCAAACTCCGGGATGCGGTCCTCGCTCATCAGCTCGGACACGATGGGCAGGCCGGTGGCCTCGCGGGCCTTGACCATGTCCAGGATGCCCTCGGTCTCCAGACCCTGGAAGGAGTAGGGAGAGGTACGGGGCTTGTAGGCACCGCCGCGGAACAGGGCCGCGCCGCCGGCCTTGACGCTCTGTGCGATGCGCAGAGCCTGCTCGGCACCCTCGATGCTGCAGGGGCCTGCCATGACGGCGATCTTTTCCTTGCCGCCGATCTTCACGCCGCCGCAGTCAATGACCGAATCGGCGGGGTGGAACAGGCGGTTGGCGCGCTTGTACGGGGCAGACACGCGGGTGACGTTGTCGATCCAGGGGTTGGCCAGCACGTCCCGCTCGTCGATCTTGGTGGTGTCGCCCACCAGACCGAACACGTTGTAGTCCTTGCCGGTGATCAGGGTCACGTCCAGACCCTGATGCTCGAACTTGTCAACGATCTTTTCCAGTTCTTCCTTCGGGGTGCCTTTCTTGGTGGAGATGATCATGGTTTATGGTTCCTTTCTGGTTTTAGAAAACCCTCTCCGTCATCGCTGCGCGATGCCACCTCCCCCGAAGGGGGAGGTTTTATAGCGTGCCCGGGGCAGAACAGCTCCCCCCTCGGGGGAGCTGTCGCCGCAGGCGACTGAGAGGGTTCGTTTTTCACATCACGATATGGGCTTGGGGGGTGCCGTCCAGGCGCAGCAGCTGGGCCAGATAGGCACAGGCGTGCAGGTAACCCTGGGGTCCCTGGCCGATGAAATGTCCCTGACAGCCAAAGGACACCACGTCCGTTTTGCGGAAGGGCTCCCGCTCGTCCGGGGCGGTGAGCAGCACTTCCACGGCAGGCACACCGCACAGCCGCAGCGCGTCCAGAATGGCCACGCTGGTGTGGGCGTAGCCGCCGGGGTTGAGCACGATGCCGTCCACCCGTCCGGCGGCGGCCTGGATCTCGTCGATCAGGTCGCCCTCGTGGTTGGTCTGGCACACGTCGGTCTCAATGCCCATCTGGTCGCAGCCGGACTGCACATAGTCCATCATGCCGTTGTAGTCCAGCTCACCGGGCATGCCCGGCTCCGAGTAGCGCTGCAGGTTGACGTTGGGCCCATTAAGAATCAAAAATTTCATCCAAAGCCTCCATGGCGGCCCGCAGAGCATCCTCCAGCGTGCCGGTATTGGGCACCACCGCGTCAGCGGCGGCCCGGTACAGCGGGCGGCGCTGGGCCTCCATGGTGCGCAGCGCCGCCATGCTGGAGGAGAGCGGGCGGCTGCCGCCCACGGCCAGTGCTTCCACCGGTCGGTCGATGAACAGCACCACGCCGTTCTGATGCAGGGCCCGCAGATTTTCGGGCCGCTTCACCACGCCGCCGCCGCAGGACAGCAGCTGGCGGTTCTCCTTGCCGAAGCGGGCGGTCTGCTCGGTCTCTTTTGCACGGAAGCCGTCCTCGCCCTCGGCGGCAAAGATGTCCGGGATGCTGCGCCCGTCGGCCTTGACGATCGCGTCGTCCAGATCCACGAAGGTGCGGCCCAGCTGCTTTGCCAGCAGTTTGCCCAGCGTGGTCTTGCCGGAAGAGGGCATGCCGATGAGGGCAATGTTCAGCGTGTCCCGGCGCAGGGCCGCTGTGATGCGCCGGATCTCGGCGGGGGCGTCCTCGAATTTGCGGTCCAGGAAATATTCGGCCGCATACACGGCCTGTGCTACCAGCATCTCCAGACCGCCTACTGCCACCGGAACCCCGGCTTCTTCGGCCCGGAGGATGAGTTCCGTTTTGTCGGGGTTGTACACCACATCCACGACGGCTTCCAGCCCGGGCATGGCGGCCACATCCAGATTGCACACCCCCACATTGGGGTACATGCCGGCGGGGGTGGTGTTGATGACGATCTGTGCACCGCTGCGCACGGCTTCCGCATAGCTCAGCTCGCCCGTTTCCGGGTCCGGATGGCGGCTGACCGTGAGCACCTTTGCGGCACCCTTGTCCCGCGCCACGGCGCTGGTGGTGTTGTGGGTGCCGCCGGTGCCAAGGATGAGCACCGTCCGGCCTGCAAAGTCCACGCCGTGGGCGTCGCACAGGTGGGCAAAGCCGAGGTAATCGGTGTTGTACCCGTACAGCAGGCCGTTCTTGTTCACCACGGTGTTCACGGCCCCGATGGCCTTGGCCCGGGGGTCGATGTAGGAGCAGTATTCCATGACCAGTTTCTTGTAGGGGATGGTCACGTTGATGGCCCGGAACTGCCGCTTGGTCAGAAAGGCACGGGCCTCTTCCTCGGTGGGCAGGGGGCACAGGTCGTATTTGTAGCCGCAGAGCATCTCGTGGATGATCTTGGAGTAGGAGTGGCCGAGCCTTGCCCCGATGAGTCCGTATTCCATATCAGTCGTCCTCCTTGCGGAAGCTGGTGGGGTGGGTCATCCAGGCTTCGCCGTAGCGGGCCGTGAGCAGGTCGGCCACCGCCAGTGCGGCGGAGCAGGTCTGCACGATGGCGGCCCGGGGCACGATGCAGGGGTCGTGACGGCCCTGAATGGACAGCTCGGCGTTCTTTTTGGCGAGGTAATCCACGGTGTCCTGCTGCTTGTAGATGCTGGGAGTGGGCTTGACCACCGTGCGGAACACCACGGGCATGCCGTTGGCGATGCCGCCGTTGATGCCGGCATTGTGGTTGCTGGCGGTGACCACGGCCCCCTCCGGCGTCATGCGGAAGGCGTCGTTGGCCTCGGAGCCCCGCAGCCCGGCAAAGTCGAACCCGGTGCCGAACTCGATGCCCTTGACGGCGGGGATGGAGAAGGCCAGATGGGCGATCTTGCTTTCCACGCTGTCAAAGTACGGCTCACCGATCCCGGCGGGCAGGCCGAGGATGGCGGTCTCCAGCAGGCCGCCCACACTGTCGCCGTCAGCCCCGGCGGCGCGGATGGCAGCCTTCATGGGCTCCTCCACGGCGGGGTCCAGCACGGCAAAGCCCTCCGGTTTGTCGGCCAGGGCTTCCACCTGTGCGGCCAGCGCAGCGGCATCGTCCAGCGCGAAGCGGGTGTCGGAGATGCCTGCGCAGGCGGCGATATGGGTGGAGATGTCGATACCGGCTCGGCTCAGCGCACCCAGCACGACGGCACCGCCGGCCACGAGGGCGGCGGTGACCCGGCCGGAAAAGTGCCCGCCGCCCCGCGCATCCTGAAACCCGTGGTACTTGGCATAGGCGGTGTAATCGGCGTGGCCGGGGCGCAGCAGGTCGGCGGTCTTGGCATAATCGGCGCTGCGGGTGTTCTGGTTTTCCACCATCAGCGCAATGGCGGTGCCGGTGGTGCAGCCGTTCACTACGCCGGACAAAAACTGCACGGCGTCTGCCTCGGTGCGGGGAGTGGACAGGCCGTCGCCCCGGGCGCGGCGTTTGTCCATGCAGGCGGCCACAAAGGCCTCATCCACCGGGACCCCGGCGGCCATGCCGTCCAGCACGGCTCCGATGGCCTGACCGTGGCTTTCGCCGAAAATGGTCAGCGAAAGGTCGCTGCCAAAGGTATTTTTCATGGTGTCAGTCCTCCATGCCCAGCAGGGGACGCAGCCCCTCCACGGGGATGGTCTCGGCCCGCCAGCAGCCCAGACCCGGCACCTTGATCACCGTGATCTGGCCGCCCTGGGCCTTTTTGTCGTGCAGCATCTCGGCCAGCACTTTTTCCTTGTTGTAGGTGGTGCGCACAGGCAGGCCAAGGCGGCGGTACACCGCACGCACCCGCTTCTGCAGGGCCTTGGACTCGATCATGGGCAGCATGCCCAGCGCCACGCACTCGCCGTGGAACAGGCCCACGGTACGGCGGCCCTTGATGCCCTTGACGGCCTCGATGCCGTGGCCGATGGTGTGGCCGAAGTTCAGTGCCTTGCGCATGCCGTGCTCGGTCTCGTCCTGCTCCACGATACCCTTCTTGAACCGCAGGCTGCGGCAGATGATCTCGCCGATCTGGGCGTCGATGTCGCCCTTCTCAAAGATGGCGAACAGCTCCGGGTCTGCCAGCAGGCTGGCCTTGACGGCTTCGGCCAGGCCGTTGATGTAGTGGCGGCGGGGCAGGGTGGACAGGGTGTCCGGGTCCACGATGACGAGCTTCGGCTGCCAGAAAGCACCCACGATGTTCTTGGTGTCGCCCAGGTCCACGGCGGTCTTGCCGCCGATGGAGGAGTCGATCATGGAAAGAGTGGTGGTGGGACAGTTGATGAAGTCGATGCCGCGCATATAAATGGAAGCGGCAAAACCGGCCAGGTCGCCCACCACGCCGCCGCCCACGGCCACGACCAGGTCACCCCGGCCCATGCCGAAGTCCAGCATCTGGCGCAGCACGCTTTCCAGAATTTTAAAGCTCTTGCTGGCTTCACCCTGGGGCACCGTGATGATGCGGGCGTCCTTGCACTGGTCGGCCACCCTCTGGGCGTACTGGGCGGGCACGCCGCTGTCGG
>OGCM01001768.1_pt1 | contig 23650 bp, 20 predicted proteins | sample 1570151 | NCBI WGS metagenome assembly OGCM01 (sample SAMEA4370582, study PRJEB24528) | human gut metagenome
AGAAAGTTCTTCCCTCCCCTCCCCAATCTTCACATCTTCACCGAACACGCGCCCCCGCCTCCCGGCGAAACCGGAAAACGCGGGCGGGCGGTACGTTGTGCCATACCTGGCTGGAACCGATGCACCGAAAGCCGTCCTTGAGAAAGGCGTTCGCCTTGCGCCACGAGTAGGTGTACTGGATGAGCAGGCCGCCTTCGTGCAGCACTTCAAACATGGCGCTGATGATCTGGTTACGGACGCGCTCATTCAGGGAAAGAAGGGGCAGGGAGGAAACGATGCAGTCCACCTGCCGATCTCTGGGGAGACAGTCCGCAAGCCAGCGGGCGTCCGCCTCAAGAATCGCCAGTTGCGGGAAACGCTCCCGCAATAGGCTCACCATAACCGGGGACTGCTCCACCACAACCAGACGCCGGGGAGCAATGCCCGCATCAAGCAACTGCCGGGTCACGGTCCCCGTACCCGCCCCGAGTTCAACCACCAGCCCGTCCCCCTTGCGGGGAGCGAAGGCGGCCATGCTCCGGGCAAGGGGCATACCGCTCGGGCATACCATGCCAACACTCCGCGGTGAACGTACCCATGCCCGGACAAACGCCGAAGAGGTGTCCATCCACTGGCGAAACGACCGAAAAGCCGGAATCGGAAAAAACATGCAGCAAACCTCGCGCTGTGTCATCGCATGGTATTTATGAAACACCAGTAAGACAGGCTTCGTCCATGATTTCCGTCCACTCTAAGCGGATCAGGGAGCCCCCCTGCGGAATGCCTTGTAGCCGAGGCCGAATTTCCGCATCCTCAGCCCCATGACCCGTTCACTAATGCCGAGCGCCTGCGCGGCATGTCCCATGTTGCCGCGGTGTTCCTGGAGGGCCTCGGTAATAAGCTGCCGCTCCAGCTGCTCAAGCGCATCGGGCAGCGTCCCCCGCAACGAGCAAAGCGCGCAGGGGGCCTGCATGGCGGGCGGAAGGAGATCCGGGCGGATCAGGCCGTCCGTGGTCAGGATGACGGCCCGCTCGATGACGTTTTCCAGCTCCCGGATGTTGCCGGGCCACGAGTGGGCCAGCAGCAGCGCCTCAGCCTCGGGCGCAACCCGGAGCCCCCGTTTGCCTATCTTATGGCCATACTTTTCAAGGAAGTTCTCGACGAGCAGAGGAATGTCCCCCTGCCGTTCCCGCAGTGGAGGCATAGAGACGGGAAACACGTTCAGCCGGTAATACAGGTCCCTGCGGAACAGCCCGTCCTTGACCATCTGCTCGAGATTCCGGCTCGTGGCCGCCACGACGCGCACGTCCACCTTGCGGGTTTCCATGCCGCCGAGCCGCTCGAATTCCTGCTCCTGCAACACGCGCAGCAGCTTGACCTGTGTGGAAACGGCAAGCTCGCCGATCTCGTCAAGGAACAGCGTGCCGCCGTCCGCTGCCTCGAAACGCCCTTTCCGCATACCGACGGCCCCGGTAAAAGCCCCTTTTTCGTGCCCGAAAAGCTCGCTCTCGATAAGCCCTTCCGGCAAGGCCGCACAATTGATCTTGATGAAGGGGTGCCCGGCGCGCGGGCTGCCCGCATGGATGGTATTGGCGGCAAGCTCTTTGCCCGTGCCGCTCTCGCCGAGCAGCAGGACCGTGGCGCTGGTCGGGGCCACCTGTGCAAGCTGCGTCAGGACGGCCCGCAGCCCCGGCGAGCGCCCCACGAACATTTCCGGGCGGGACCGTTCCCGCAGGACGTCCAGCAGGCGCCGGTTTTCCTCCAGCATCCGGTGGCGCTCCTGCCGGTTCTTCACGGCCTTGGAAATCAGCGAAGCCAGCACGCTCAAAAGGCGCATGTCCTCTTCGAGCGCTTCGGAGGCCGCGAACAGCCTGTCGGCGGACAGCGCGCCGATGACCCGGCCTTCCCTTTTGACCGGCACGCAGATGAAGGAAACGGCCTCTTTGCGGCTGCGGCTCCCGGTCCGGTTCAGGAACAGCGGCTCCACGAGCACGTTGGGGATGACCAGCGGCTTGCCGCTTTCGATGACCTTGCCGGTGATGCCCTCTCCGAGCTTGTAGCGGCCTTTGCTCTGCGCCTCCGCCGACATGCCGTAGGCGGCTTCAATGGCGATCTCGCCGTGCGCCTCGTCGAGAAGCGTGATCACGCCGCGCATCATGCCGGTATGTTCGGCCATGACCTCAAGCACGGTTTCGAGATTGTCGGACAAGTCGGAAGCGCTGTCCAAAATCTGCAAGACCTCGAACAGCAGACGGAGTTCCTTGACCTCATTACGGACCTGCACGAACCGACTCCTTAGCTTGAAAAAAGCGGAGGCGAGAGCCTTTCCGGAAAAGCCGTTCCTCCCCCACGCCCTTGTCCGCCTTGCAATCCACTGGCTGGGAGGCGGGCAGGAGGGAAACGGCACATTTTATTTTTGCCTCAGCCTCCGGTTCGCCCAGACGAGGAACTCCACGAGGTTGAACACATGAATCAGCTTGGCGTCCTGCGAAGAAACAGCCTGCTTGAGCCATGACAACGCGCCGGGTTTGTACCCGTTGCCGTCGATGAGCAGGATGATCTCGCGCTCGGGCATGGCCTGTATGCAATTCAGATACAGATAGGGGAATTTTTCGTCCACGCTGCCCTGTGACTGCTGCCATTTACACTCAATGCGGATGGCGAGCCCGCGGGAGGCCGAGACGGCCAGGAACTCCGTCACCCCCCGGTGCCCGTAAATGGACTGGTAAGGCACCCGCCGCACCAGCAGATCGGGCACCGGGACGCCGGGCAGCGTGCTCCCCGAGGCGATCTTTTCGTACTCGGCAAAAGCCACTTCGCGGAATCCGTGCGAGGCGAACGCCTGCCGCACCTGCTGCTCAAGGATATTGCCCTGCCTGTTGGCAATGGCGCCGCCCTGCTCCGAAGTCATGGGAACACCGCCAGAAGTTCGCGCGCGGCCCCGCGCCGTGCGCCGTTGCAACTGATAAACCGCTGCACCGGGAACGATTCCAGCCGGGCATCGGCATAAAGCTCGCGGATAAGCGGCACATCGTGGTTGCTCAGGACCACTGGCACGCCCCGCCTCGCCGCGGCGGACGCCTCGGAGGCCAGATCGATCTGCTCCTGAACGCCGAACCCGCCGCCGGTGTAGCTGGTAAAATTCGCCGTGGCGGAAACCGGCGCATAGGGCGGGTCGCAGTACACCACATCCCCCGGACGCAGCGCGGCGAACGTGGACCGGAAATCCTGCACGGCGAACGCCACGTCGCACCCGCGAAGCTTGTCCAGAAAGGCCGTCAATTCCCGCTCGGGGAAATACGGGGCTTTGTACTTCCCGAACGGCACGTTATAAATACCTTTGCTGTTGTAGCGGACAAGCCCGTTATAGGAATGGCGGTTGAGGTACAGGAAAAGGACACTCCGTTCTTCGGCGTCCGAAGAGGCGTTGAAGGTTTCCCGCAGGCGCAGGAACGCTTCCTGCGTATTGTTGCCCGGCGTGAACAGGGCCCGCGCCTCCGCGATGAACCGTTCCCCGTCCCGCCGCAGCGTCCGGTACAGCCCTATGAGATCCGCATTGAGATCGCACAACAGGTAGGACGCGAACCCCGCGTTCAGGAACACGGCCCCGGACCCCACAAAGGGCTCCACAAGGCGCGCCCCCGCAGGGATGCTCGGCAAAAGGCGGTCCAGAAGGCGGTATTTGCCCCCGGCCCATTTGAGAAACGGCCTCGTCAAATCCATAAGGAACCCCAAAAAAAGCTGTCCGTCGCCCGCCGTAACGGGCAAAAAATGACGCCGAAGGCTGATGCCGCCCCCATGTGGGCGGCGCGCCGCAGCGGCGGCATATTGGCTGCGCAAAGAAAGACAGAGAAGTACAGGTTACGGAAAAAACAAGCAAGTCTTCTCATTGGCGACGGGATACGCCGGGAACCGATGCCCGCGAAAGAAGCTTGCGTCTCCCCTTGTTCCGGTTGTAACATGTCAATCTCATTCCATCCACGCCATGCCAAGGATTCTGAATGGACATCTCACAGCGCAACCTCCTCGAACTGGCCATGAGCAGCCTGCCCACGGGGCTGTTCATCTGCGACAGGGACGGCATCATCCGGTTCATCAACGACGCCTACGCCAACTACCTGCGCGTCCGCCCGGAAGACGCCATGGGCCGCCACATTACGGATTTCATCCCCGATTCCGGCATCCCGGCGGTCATCGCTTCCGGCGAGCCGGAACTCGGCGCATGGCGGAGCATACAGGGCAGCGAAAGGAAGATCCTCGTCAACCGCATCCCGCTCCGCGACCAGGACGGGCACGTCATCGGCGCGTTCTCCCTGACCCTGTTCGATACCCCGGAACAGATGCAGGCACTGCTCCAGCGCGTGGATTTCCTCGACAAGAAGGTCAATTCCTACGCCCGGCGCATCAAGAGCGCCCTCCGGGCAAGCCATACCATCAATTCCATCCTCGGCAACAGCCCCGCCATCACGGCGTTCAAGTCCTATCTGCTGCGCTACGCGCGGACCGAATCGCCGGTCCTCATCCTCGGCGCGACCGGAACCGGCAAAGAACTGGCGGCCAGCGCGATCCATATGGCGAGCAACCGGCCCGACGGTCCCTTCGTCAGCATCAACTGCGCGGCCATCCCGAAGGAGCTGTTCGAGTCGGAAGTCTTCGGCTACGTGCCCGGGGCCTTCTCCGGCGCGCACAAGGACGGCAAAATAGGGCAGATCGAACTGGCCGATCAGGGCACCCTGTTCCTCGACGAAGTGGGGGATCTTCCCCTGCACGCGCAGGTCAAGCTGCTCCGGGTGCTGGAGGAGAAAACCCTCTCCCGGCTCGGATCGTCGCAGCCCCGGGCCGTGGATTTCCGGCTTGTCGCCGCGACCAACCGCGACCTCAAAAAAATGATCGCGGCGGGGACGTTCCGCGAAGACCTGTACTACCGCATCAACCCCATGACCCTCAACCTTCCGCCCCTGAGCGAGCGCGTCGAGGACATCCCGCTGATCGTGCGCGATGTCCTCAACCGCATGGGGGGCGAGAGAGTCCGGTGTACGGAAAGCGCCATGAACGCGCTCATGCGCTATCCGTGGCCCGGCAACATCCGCGAACTGCGCAACGTGCTCATCCGGGCCCTGAGCCTGTGCCAGGACAATCAGATCACGCTGACGGATCTGCCCTCCGAACTTCGCCAGCAGGCCGTCACGGAATCGGCGGGCACGGACGGGAAACTCCAGTCCGTCGTCAAGAACAGCGAAGCGCAAACCATCCTCCTCGCCCTCGGCGATCACCACTGGAACGTCGCCAAGACGGCCCGCGCCCTGGGCATCTCCCGGGCCAGCATGTATGAAAAGATGCGTAAATTCAGCATCAAGAGGCCGCCGAACGGGTTTTAACGTTTTTTGTGAATAAAATATCTATTTATCTATAAATATCCTGTTTTTCAGGCATGTTAGCCTTACATGCCTGAAAAACAGGACATTCTTTTATCAAAAATCCATTTCCATTTGCCCTGTATTCAGATTCTAACCATATTGAGAATATGGTTATTTTTATTCAATGCGTACAGAAAAACACATGGCACACCTATTGATATAAAAAGAACAATCTTAAGGGCCCTCGCGTCAAATGGAGTGTATTTCCCCACCTGCCAATCCGCACATGTCTTTGGAAAGGAGACAGTATGCAAGCGTCGAACCTGCAACAGGAAGCGAATCTGATTTCCCGGATGGAACGTATGCCGCTCAACAAGGCCCTCCTGACACTTGTCGGGCTGCTTTCGTGGTGCTGGGTCATGGAAGCCTTCGATCTCGGCATGATCGGCCAGGTTGTGGCCGTCCTCAAGAAAATATGGGACCTCGACGCCAGCACGCTCGGCCTGCTCGGTTCCTGTTCCACGGCGGGGGTCGTCTAGGTACGGCTTCGGCGGGCTTCCTGACCGACCGTTTCGGGCGCAAGCGCATCCTGCTCTGGGGCGTCTTCATCTTCACGTTCTTTACATTGATCGGCAGCCTCTACGAAAACCTCGCGTGGATCGTCACCATGCGCTTCATCGGCGGGCTCGGGGCCGGGGCCGTCTTCCCTCTCCCCTACCTGATGCTTTCCGAAATCGCCCCGGCCAAGCACCGCGGCATCCTCGTCTGCATCTGCAACGCCATCCTGACGGCCTCCTATCTGCTTCCGACGCTCTGCGGCTCGTGGGCCATCAACAATTTTTCGCTGGACGTCGCGTGGCGCGTGCCGTTCATCGTGGGCGGGCTCCCCATCGTCACGATTTATTTCCTGCACCGCTGGCTCCCCGAATCCCCGCGCTGGCTGATGCGGCGCGGACGCCATGACGAAGTGCGCCAACTCGTGGAACGCCTCGAAAAGAGCGCGGGCATCGAGCACGACGACACCTTCATCAACCCCGACGTGCTCCGCAGCCTTGAACAGGCCGCCGCTGCCGAACGCACCCGCACCGGCGCTTCGTGGAAGGCCCTGTTCCGCGCCCCCTACCTCTCCCGCTCCCTCGTTTCGTGGAGCATGTACTCCGCCGGGCTGATCACATGGTACGTCGTGATGGTCTATGTGCCCACCATCCTTACCACCTACGGGTTCCAGCTTTCCAACTCCGTCATCCTGACCGGCTGCATGATGGTCATCGGCGGCGCAGGCTCCGTCGTCATCGGCCCGCTGGCCGACAAGTACGGCCGCAAGCCCATCTGGAGCCTCTACGTCATCATCACCATCATCAGCCTGTTCCTGCTCACGTCCACGGATTCCATCCCCATGCTGCTGTTCATCGGCTCGTTCGTGGCCTTCTTCGGCACGGGCATCATGCCCGTCTGCAAGGTCTACATCGCCGAACAGTATCCGACCGAACTGCGCGGCGTCGGCACCGGCTTCGGCGAGGCCGTGTCCCGCGTGGTCGGCGGCGTGCTCGCCACCTATTATCTGGCGTTCTTCCTCTCCGTCGGCGGCGTCAAGGGCGTGTTCACCTTCATGGCCGTCGCTTTCGCCATCGCCATCATCGCCCTGTGGATCTGGGGGCAGGAAACCGCCCGGCGCAGCGTCGAGGACACGTCCGCGGCACCTCAAAAGTAACTCATGCGTCCCGGCACCTTCCCCTCGGGTGCCGGGACGCCGACAAGGCAGGTTCTTCCATGTTCGATACGCTGTATTCCATCACCATCACACAGGCCGCAGCCGCGTTGCGCGCGGGGGAATTGACCTCGGCGGCGCTCGTCAGGCACGCCCTTGAGGCTGTCCGCCTCCATGACGGCACCCTCAACGCCATGCTGCACGTCTCCGCTTCGGCGCTTGAGGAAGCGGAGCGCTGCGACGCGGAAGCGGCTCAGGGTTCCTTCCGGGGGCCGCTCCACGGCATCCCCCTTGTGATCAAGGACAATATCGACGTGCGCGGCTTGCCCACCACAGTGGCGAGCCCCCTGTTCACCCACGCGGCTCCGGCAAAGGCCGACGCGGTCGCCGTGGCCCGCCTGCGCGCCGCCGGGGCCGTCATCTTCGGCAAGACCAATCTGGACGAACTCGCCGCCCATGTCAGCGGCAGGACGTCCTGCTTCGGCCCAACGGTCAACCCGTGGCATCCCGAGCGCCGTCTCAGTCCCGGCGGCTCCTCAAGCGGGACCGCGGCGGCCGTCGCAGCCGGCTATTGCCCCGGAGGGCTCGGCACGGACACCGGCGGCTCCATCCGGCTCCCGGCGGGCTGGTGCGGCCTGTACGGCATCCGCTCCACCCAGGGGCAAAGCGATATCTCCGGCATCTACCCCCGAGCCGCAAGCCTCGATACCGTGGGGGCAATGGCCCGTTCCGCCCGGGACATAGACCTTCTGCTCCAGATCCTCGCCGACCCTCCCCTGCGCGACACATTGCGGACGTCCGTCCCCATCCGGTACCTCCGCATCGGCGTTTTCCCCGATCTCGTCCGCGCGAAGGGCTCTCCGGAAGTCATCGAGGCCTATGCGGAGGCCGTGGGCCGCTGGGAAGAGTTCGGGGAGTGCATCCCCGTCGGCCTGCCGCTGCTGGACGATCCCGCCGTGGTGGATTCGGTAGGGACCATCCGCAGTTACGAGTTCGCCCGCGACATCCGGAAGGATATCGAAGGCAACCCCTTCGCGGGCAAAATGCACCCCGTGCCGCTGGCCGACTACAAGAATGGCCAACAGGCGACGCCCGAAGCCTATCACGCCGCCCTGCTCCACAAGCAGGCTCTTTCTAGGCAGGTCGACGCCTTCTTCGCCTCGCTCCAAGTGGATTTCCTGCTGCTGCCGGTGGCCTTCTCCACCGCCCCGTCCATAGACGCCCCGCAAGAGGCCTTCACAGCGGGCCGGACGCTGGTCAATCTGTTCAGCGTCTCCGGAGTCCCCACCCTCGTGGTCCCCGGAGAGCTGACGGCGGGCGGGATGCCGTTGGGCATACAGCTTGTCGGCCCGGCCCTGAGCGAACGCCTCCTTTTGGATGCGGGCACCGCCTATGAAACGACCTACGGACCTTTCCCCACACCGCCCTTGGCATCTGCATAACCATATGCTTTTATTGAATGAAAGTAACATTTCAAACGAAATATCGTTCCAAATCGTTCTAAAAGGAACATTTTGAACGGTCGACATTGCGACAAGATCTCTTTTTATCATCTTAATATAGTATAATTATTAACCAAACAGCAAAAGGCGCATCCCAAATGATGCGCCTTTTGCTGTTTATCTATCCAGACAGCTATCCAGACATGTCCGGATATATAAACACTTATACAGTCCATCCTAAAAGAGGCATGAAAGACGTCAAAGAGCATCTTATTAGAATGCATACGGAAAAAGCCAGCGCCCCTCAGCAAGTTCTTTTATGCACATTATGGTATGTTATTTGCTAAAAAAAGTACAATCGACAACCGACGATGCGCGCCATGCGAAAAGGAGACTCATGTGGAACAATTTCTTACCTACTTCCCCTCAGCCTTCTCATGGGGCAACCTCGCCGTACTCATACTGGGTTCAGCCGGGGGGTTGTTTTTCGGAGCCATGCCGGGGCTGAGCCCCACTATGGCCGTCGCGCTGCTGGTTCCCTTCACCTTTTATCTGCCTGCGGACACCAGCCTGATCCTTCTTGGTGCCGTGTACACCAGCGCTGTGGCGGGCGGCTCCATCTCGGCCATCCTGCTGAGCATTCCCGGAGCGCCTTCAAGCATCGCCACGCTGTTCGACGGGTATCCGATGGCCAAGCAGGGACGGGCTCAGGAAGCCCTCTACACCGTTTTTGTAAGCTCCCTTATCGGCGGCGTATTCGGCGTGCTGGTCATGATCCTGTTCTCCCCCCCGATGGCTGAATTCGCCATGCGCTTCGGGCCCTCGGAACTGTTCTGGACAGCCATCTTCGGCATTACCGTCATCACGGGGCTCTCCTCCGGGGCCATGCTCAAGGGGCTGTTCGGCGGCGCGCTCGGCATGTTGCTGTCGACTGTAGGATACAGCACCCTGACCGGGGAACCCCGTTTCGTCATCCATGAAGCGCTCAACGGCGGCATCGCCCTCGTGCCCGCGCTCATCGGCCTGTTTGCCGTCCCCCAGATCATCGATCTGATGGCGGATTCGCATGTCCTCCTCGAAAAACTGACCTTCAAGCCACAAAAGGGTATGCTGAGGCAGGTGATCAAGGCACATCGGCGCTACCTGCGCACGCTGGGCATCGGCAGCCTCATCGGCACCATCATCGGCGTCATCCCCGGAGCGGGCGGGCAGGTCGCCGGGCTCATGTCCTATGACCAGACCAAAAAGTTCGACAAGAATCCCGATCGGTTCGGAACCGGCGATCCGGAAGGCGTCTGCGCTGCGGAAAGCGCGAACAACGCCACAGTCGCCCCCGCCATGATCCCGCTGCTTACGCTGAGCATCCCCGGCAGCCCCACCGCGGCGGTACTCCTCGGCGGCCTGCTCATCCACGGCCTTTTCCCCGGCCCCGACCTGTTCACGGAAAAGGCCGACATCACATACACGTTCATCAGCGGCCTGCTCCTTGCCCAGTTCTTCATGTGCTTCTTCGGGCTGCTGGCCTCCCGTTACTCGCATCTCGTGGCCAATGCGCCGAACTACATGATGTTCGCCGCCGTCATGATCCTGTGCGTGTTCGGCTCATATTGCGTGCAGAACAGCTATGAAGACGTGATCCTCATGTTCATCCTCGGGGTCCTCATGTTCGTGCTCGCCAAGTTCGGGTTCCCGAGCGCGCCCATCGTGCTCGGCATCATCCTCGGGCCCATTGCCGAGGAGAATTTCCTGCGCGGCAAGATGATCGCCGACACCGACGTGGGCGTGTTCAGCTACTTCTTCACCGGCGGGCTCAACCTCGCGCTCATCGCCCTGTGCCTGCTCTCCCTGATCTGGGGCATCTATAGCGAAGTCAAGTAAATGCGTAATCACTCCAGAAAGGCCGCAGCCGCCAATTAGCAGGAGCCGCCCATGTTATATAAGGAATTCATAAGCGCGCTGGTGATGACCGGCATTATAACCGCTTTCGCTATCCCCATGACCCAGCTCTCGGGGGAATCGCAGGTTGTCCCGCTCCTGCTGCTGATATGCATGGGGATCTTCAACGTGGGGCAGTACATCCTCGCCGGGCTGCGCTACGCGGCCAAAATCGACGTGAAGATGACCATGAGGGGCTATCCGCTCCGTCGCGTGGCCGTGCTCTTCGTCCTCACCGTCCTGTATCTGCTCTTCCTGGAAACCCTGGGTTTTTACATCGGCGCACTCCTCTATTTCATCGCCGCCTCGCTCATCGCCCAGCCCATGAAGATCACGCCGAAGCTTGCCGCCAAGCGTGTCACCGTCTGTTTCGTCTGCATCGCCTTCTTGTATTGCCTGTTCACCGTACTGCTGGCCGTTCAGATCCCTAAGGGGATCTTTGGAATCTGACCTCCATTCACGGACACCCTTTTTACCTCAGGAGGACCCATGAGACGCCTTCTCGCCACCCTGTTCTGTGCAGCCATGCTGTTCGGCGCCACGTCGGCACAGGCCGCAAGCCCCGCCGACGCCTACCCCTCCGGCCCCATCAGCCTCGTGGTCTGCTATACCCCGGGCGGCGCGACCGATCTGCAGGCCCGCCTTTCCGCCCTTGTGGCCCAGGATCCGAAATACTTCGGCCAGCCCATCGTCATCCTCAACAAGCCCGGCGCGGGCGGCATGACCGGCTGGAACTGGATCATGGAACGCGGCAGCAAGGACGGCCTGACCATGACCGCCTACAACATGCCCCACTTCATCGCCCAATCCATCGTGAACAAGACGAAGTTCAGCGTGGATACCTTTGAACCGCTCGGCAACTGGGGCGCGGACCCGGCCGTCCTCATCGTTCCCAAGGACAGCAAGTTCAAGAACGTCGCCGACCTCGTGGCATTCGCCAAGGAAAACCCCGGAAAGGTCACGATCAACGGCGCCGGGCTCTATGTGGGCCACCATATCGCCACGCTTCAGCTTCAAAAGGCCACCGGCGTAAAGATGAGCTACATCCCGGAAAAGGGCGGTACCGAAGCCATCCAGAACGTGCTGGGCGGCAAGGTCATGGCCGGTTTCAATAACCTTGCCGACGTGTACCGCTCACAGGATCGCCTTACCATCCTCGCCATCGCCGACGTGAAGCGCCATGAATATCTGCCAGACGTGCCCACCCTTCAGGAACTCGGCTACAACGTGGACGACGCCAGCGTGAACTTCCGCGGGTATGCCCTGCCCAAGGGCGTCGATCCCTCCATCGTGGACAAGGCCGCCAAGATCGTGCCCGTCATGTTTCACGATCCCGAAGTCGTCAAGCGCATGAAGGACAGCGGCAGCCCCATGCTGATCATGGATCGCGCTCAGGTCCTGGAAATGTTCCAGAAGAAGCAGGAAACGCTGAAGGCGCTTCTCTCCGATCTCCGCAAGTAGGCCCCCTCGTTTCTCGATTCCATCGCCACGAAACGCCGGAGGAACGTTCCTCCGGCGTTTTCCGTTTTCCCCGCCCCCATACGGCGGCCACAGCCAGGACATAGGAACATCACGCGGCAGCCGACGCTTTCCACATACGTTTTGCCGGATACACGGAATCGGCATATCCTCCCCCTGTCGCGTCCAGCCCAAAAGCGGTAATCTCCAGCCCGGCCAGCGTCTGCAATCATGCTTTCCGGACCGCATTTTTTGCGGGTGTGCACTTTTCCACGCATGTCTGCCCATACTGTCCGGTTTTCCATACACAGCTTCCGCCCGATGATCCGCGCAAGCACCCTCCCGAAAGGGAGAGATGCAGCATCACAGGCAGTTACGGACCCTTTCGGGCATACCTGGACATGGCATATGAATTGCTTGTTCTTTTTATTGCAAAACAATCGGTTATCGGAGGTTTCACATGCATAAACTGCTTGGAGGGCTGTGTGCGGCCCTGTTGTTTCTGGCCGGCTTGCCCCAGATCGGGCACACCGCCGAGCCCGTTCCGTTGAAAACGGCATGGCTCGGAGAACATGAAGCCTTCGCGGCTTGGTATGCCAAACAAAAAGGCTGGGATCTGGAGGAAGGATTCCGTCTGGAAATGCTCTCGTACGATTCCGGAAAACAGCTTATGGCGGGCATGAACACGGCGCATTGGGAAATCGCCGCCTGCGGGGCCATTCCCGCGCTGACCGCATCGCTGGACAACCAGGCCGAGATCATCGCCATCGGCAATGACGAATCCCTGGCCACCGGCATCTATGCACGCAAGGACAGCCCCATCCTCGGGCATACCGGCTACAACGCCCTTTATCCCGAAATGGCGGGCACGGGCGGCACGGTACGCGGGAAAACCATCCTGTGCACCGCAGGCTCCTCCGCGCACTATACCGTGCACAAGTGGCTGGAAGCCCTCAGCCTGACTGAGAAAGAGGTCACCATCAAAGATATGCCGTCCGAAGAAGCCTTGAAGGCGTTCTTGAACGGCGAAGGCGACGCCGTGGCCCTGTGGTCTCCGTATACCCTTGAGGCCGAACAGCACGGGCTCATGCCGGTCACGCTGTCCAGCCAGTGCGACGCCAGCCAGCCCACGCTGCTCCTCGCCAACAAGGCGTTCGCCAAGGAGCACCCCGCTCTCGTAACCGCGTTTCTCAAGATGTATTTCCGCGGCATCACAGCCCTTCAGGAAACGCCGCGCGAACAGCTCATACAGGACTACCGGGCCTTCTATCATGCCTGGACGGGCCGGGATCTGCCTCCGCAGGATGCCGCGTGGGAACTGGCGAAACACCCCGTCTACGGATTGAAGGGGCAGCTCACGCTCTTTGATCCCGCCCAGAAGAAGCTGCATACATGGCTTCAGGAACTGGCCTCGTTCGCGGGGGGCAAGAACCGCCTCAGCGACGTCACCGATGTCTATTTGGAGAAACTAGCACAATAATACATTCCCAAGCTTTCCATGCGCGAACGCCATCCGCCCCGAAAAGACGGTTGGCGTTTTTATTTGCACAATATGTCTGGATATACAGACACACATGCCCAAAAACAGAGACACTTTTGCGCGATGCTTATCACAGTGCCCTTTGGGATTTTCATTCATAATCATCTTATATTCCAGTTGATCCACAAAATTTGTACTTAAAACCATAACATGGCATACCCATTGCTATAAAAAGAACAAAGTCAACTGATGCTTTCAGGATTTCCCATCAACCGGCATACTCAGCGGAGATATCACATGAGTCGCTTGGACAACTGCCTTACTGCCATTGTCGGCGATAGAGTGCCTCTGGAAACCGCACGGAAGACCTTTTTCTTCCTAGTGGGCATCATCGTCATGTTGATCGTCATTACACTGCCTATCCCTGAACCGTTCTACAAAGGAACAGAAGCCATCCCGCTTACGCAAAGCGCTAAATGCGTTATGGGTGCACTCTGCTTTGCAGTCATCATGTGGATGACGGAAGCCATCCCCTTCCCCGCGACATCGCTCTCTCTGATCGTGCTACTGCACGTCATGAACATCGACAAGTTCAGTAATCTTGTAAAACTTGGCCTTGGCAACTCAGCTATTATATTCCTCATGGGCGCTATGGGGCTCTCCGCGGCCATGACGGAATCTGGGCTTGCCCGCCGTTTCATGTTATGGATGCTCACCAAGGTAGGCCGTCGCACCGACCGTATCGTACTTGCCTTCATTACTGTCGGAGCTCTTGTCTCCATGTGGGTCACGGATATGGCCGTCGCCGCCATGCTGCTCCCGCTTGGTATGAGCATCCTTCAAAGTAGCGGCTGCAAGCCCTTGGAAAGCAATTTTGGCCGTGCTCTCATGATCGGCATTGTCTGGGGCGCCCTTATCGGCGGCACGGCCACGCCCGCCGGCTGTGGCGCAAACGTTCTTGCCATGCAATACGTCCGCGACATAGCACAACTTGACGTCTCCTTTGCCCAGTGGATGGCGGTAGGCGTTCCCGGGGCCCTGATCATGATCCCCTTTGGCTGGTTCTGTCTCATGAAGCTGTTCCCGCCGGAATTCCGTGAAATCCCCACGTCACTCGAAAGCATCCGTGCGGAACTGAATTCTCTCGGCGGTCTGAACACCAAGGAAATCCGTACCCTCGTCGTCTTCCTCACCATGGTTACCCTGTGGCTCGGCGGCTCAAATCTTGAACCTTATATCGGCTTTAAGGCTCCTGAAGGTTTCGTGGCCCTGCTCGGCTTCGTCCTCCTGTTCCTCCCTGGCCTGCGCGTTTTTGATGACTGGAAGGAAGCATCCCGCAGTATCGACTGGGGTGGGCTTATCCTCATCGCGGGCGGTATTTCAGCAGGTATGCTCCTTGCCAGTACTGGGGCGGCACGTTGGATTGCTTGGGGAACTCTTTCCGGTGTCGGCGAACTGCACCCCGTCCTGCGCGTCCTTGCCGTTATCACGATGGTCGAACTGCTCAAGATTTTCTTCTCCTCCAACAGCGTCACCGGCGCCGTGGTCATGCCCCTCATCATCGCCCTCGGCCTCGACATAGGCATGAACCCGTGGGTGCTCGCCGGCCCCGCAGGCATCGCCACCAGCATGGCCTTCATCATGGTCACGTCCAGCCCCACCAACGTCATCCCCTACTCTTCCGGCTACTTCCGCATCTCGGATTTCGCCAAGTCGGGCGTCTTCATGACCATCATAGCCATCCTGAGCGTTACGTTCTCGGTAGCGGTATTCGGCAAGTTCGCCGGGATGAACATCTGGCATTAGCATACGACAATTACAGGCAAACCTCACTCGTCATCATTGTAACTCCACCATAAAGCTGCCCAACACACAACGGAGGATTTCATGAAGACCGTCAGCGAACAGATGGAACTGGCCCGCAAGGCGCAAGCAATCGTCAACGACTATACGCAGGAACAGATCGACGAGATATGCCTCGCCATCGGCTGGGAAGTCTACGAAGACGAAAACATCGCCAAGCTCGCCAAGATGGCTGTGGAAGAAACCGGCTACGGCAACGTCCAGAGCAAGATAATCAAGCACAAGCGCAAGGTCGGCGGCGTGCTGCACGACATCAAGGGCGCCAAGAGCGTGGGCCTCATCGAACGCAATGAAGAAACCGGCATCTCCAAATACGCCAAGCCCGTGGGCGTGATTTGCGCCATCCTCCCGGCGACGAACCCCACCGCCACGTGCGGCGGCAAGGCCGTAGGCATCCTCAAGGGGCGCAACGCCGTCATCTTCAAGCCCAGTTCTCGCGCGCTGAAAAGCACCACCGAGACCATTAATATGATGCGCGCCGGCCTGCGCAAGGTCGGAGCCCCCGAAGACCTCATTCAGGTGCTTGAAGATCCGAGCCGCGAAGCCATTACCGAACTCATGAAGGTCTCCGATCTCATCGTCGCCACCGGCAGCGGGCAGGTCGTGCGGGCCGCCTACTCCAGCGGTACCCCGGCCTACGGCGTCGGGCAGGGCAACGCCTGCGCCATCGTAGCCGAAGACGCCGACGTCGCCGAAGCCGCCAAGATGATCTGCGGCAGCAAGCTGTTCGACTACGCCACATCCTGCTCGTCCGAAAACGCGGTCATCCCGGTTGAAGCCGTCTACGACCAGTTCATGGCCGAAATGAAGAAAAACGGCTGCTACCTCGTCACCGGCGAAGACCGCGAAAAGCTGAAGAACCACATGTGGAAGCCCAACGCCAAGGGCAAGATCGCGCTCAACCCCGACATCATCGCCAAGTCGGCGCAGGTCATCGCGGACGGCGCGGGCATCAGCATCCCCGAAGGCACGGACATCCTCCTTGTCGAAGGCATGGAACCCATCCTCGGCGACAAGTTCCACGACGAGAAGATCTCCCCCGTCCTCACCGTCTACAAGGCCAAGGATTTCAAGGACGCCTACCGTATCCTCGTCGAACTGACCAACCTCGTCGGGCGCGGCCACTCCTGCGGCATCCATACCTACAAGCACGAGTACATCGAGTTCCTCGGCGAGCACATGAAGTCCTCCCGCATCACCGTGCGCCAGTCCATGAGCGCGGGCAACGGCGGGCACCCCTTCAACCGTATGCCCTCCACCGCCACCCTCGGTTGCGGCACCTGGGGCGGCAACAGCACCACGGAAAACGTCCACTGGCGCCACTTCATCAACGTCACGTGGGTCAACGAGCCCGTAGCCCCGTGGACCTTCACCGATGAAGACATGTGGGGCGATTTCTGGAAGAAGTACGGCAAATAAGAGGATATCGAATCCCTGTCCGCAGGTTTTCCAAATTACGGAAAAAGAAAAAGACGCACAGCGGCTTTTTCCCAAAGACACAACAAACACAAAGAGGAACGCCCGGCTCCCTCAAAAGCCCGCACCCTCCGCCAACAGGAGCGCCGCGGCAACGCAGAGGCCCGGGGGGCATCATGCCCCCCGGCGGGGGTCAAGGGGGCCGAGCCCCCTTGCCGCCGGAGGCATCCTCTTCCAAAAGGAACTGCCATGAAGCTGTTTGAATATCAGGCGAAGGAAGCCTTCCGCGAAAAAGGCCTGCCGACCCCGAAGGGCGTACTGGTACGCGGCATGGACGAACTGGACGGCGCATTTGCGGAGGTAGGATTTCCGTGCGTACTCAAGTCGCAGGTGCTGAGCGGCGGGCGCGGCAAGGCCGGGCTCATCAAGGTCGTGAAGGACGCCGAAAGCGCCAAGGCCACCGCCAAGACCCTGTTCGAATCCGAACACAACGTCCGTATGCTCCTCGTTGAAGAGGCCGTGGACATCGACCGCGAAATCTACCTCTCCATCACCGTGGACCCGGTGGAATCCAAAATCATGCTTATCGGCTGCGCCGAAGGCGGCGTGGAAATCGAAAAGCTCGCCGCCACCGATCCCGACAAGATCGTTACCGTGCGCGTGGACATCGCCGAAGGGCTCGGCGGCTACCACGTCAACAACCTCACCTACGGCATGGGGCTGTCCGGGGACCTCGGCAAGCAGGTCGGCGCGGTCGTGCGCGGCCTGTACAAGACCTTCCGCGCCTATGACGCGCAGCTCGCCGAAATCAACCCGCTGTTCATCACCAAGGACGGCAAGGCCATCGCGGGCGACGGCAAGCTCATCATCGACGACAACTCCGTGTGGCGCCAGCCCAGCTACCCCCTTACCCGCGACTACTTCGACTCAGAAGTCGAATTCGAAGCCGCGCAGGAAGGCATCCCGTACCTCCAGTTCAACGGCGACATCGCCCTGATGTGCGCGGGCGCGGGCCTGACCACCACCGTATTCGACCTTATCAACGACGCGGGCGGACACCCGGCGACCTACGTGGAATTCGGCGGGGCCAACTACACCAAGGCCGTCCGCACCATGGAACTCTGCCTCAAGACCCCGAGCAAGGTGATCCTCGTGGTCACCTTCGGGACCATCGCCCGAGCGGACGTCATGGCGCAGGGCCTCGTGGAAGCGATCAAGGCCCACCAGCCCAAGCAGCCCATCGTCACCTGCATCCGCGGCACCAATGAAGAGGAAGCCTTTGCCATCCTGCGCGACGCCGGACTGGAACCCCTGACCAACACTGAAGAAGCCGTGCAGCGGGCTGTGGATATCGCTGCCGGGAGGGCGTAATGAGCATTTTCATCCATAAGGATTCGCGCGTGGTTGTGCAGGGCGTCACCGGCAAGGAAGGCGCTTTCTGGGCGAAGCACATGAAAGACATGGGCACGCAGGTCGTCTTCGGCGTCACCCCCGGCAAGGAAGGGCAGGACGTGGACGGCATCCCGGTGTACCATTCCGTCCGCCGGGGCATAAAGGACCACCCCGCCGACGTCGCCATGCTGTTCGTGCCTCCCAAGTTCACCAAGGACGCCGTGTTTGAGGCCCTCGACGCGGGCATCAAAAAGATCTGCACCATCGCCGACGGCATCCCGCTGCACGAAGCCATCCAGATCCGCCGGGCCGCGCTTTCCTGCGGCGCGATGGTCGTGGGCGGCAACACCTCGGGCATCATCTCCGTGGGCGAAGCCATGCTCGGCACCATCCCCTACTGGATTGACCGCGTATACAAGAAGGGCCACGTCGGGGTCATGACCCGCAGCGGCTCCCTGACCAACGAAGTCACCGCCGAAATCGTCAAGGGCGGGTTCGGCGTTACGACCCTGATCGGCGTGGGCGGCGACCCGGTCCCCGGAACCCGTTTCGCGGAACTCCTCCCGCTGTACGAAGCCGACCCTGACACCCACGCCGTCGTCATCATCGGCGAACTCGGCGGCACGATGGAAGAGGAAGTGGCCGAAGCCATGGAAGCCAAGGCCTTCACCAAGCCGCTCGTGGCCTTCATGGGCGGACGCACGGCACCCGAAGGCAAGCGCATGGGCCACGCAGGCGCCATCGTCACCGGCGGGCGCGGCACCGTGAAGGGCAAGACCGAAGCCATCGTCAAGGCCGGCGGCAAGGTCGCCAAGCGCCCGAGCGAAGTGGGCGCGCTTTTAAAGGCATTCCTCGGATAACCGGAAAGGCGGGGGTGCTTGCGCTCCCGCCTTTTTCCATACCGCCGCCCGGCACACCTTTTTGGCGGCGCATGTTTTGACAGTGCCCCGTACCCACTCTATGCTCGTTACGGCCGCCACGTCGCGGCCGGACAACATTCCGATCGGGCGGGACCCCTCCCTCCCCGGCAGAGGTGATCTATGAGATTCCGCGTTTTGATGAGCCTTCTGGCTTTCGTCCTGTGTCTGCTCCCTTCTCACGCAAAAGCCGCCGAGCAACTGCAAACGGCCTGGATCGGCGAGCATGAGGCGTTCCTCGTCTGGTATGCCAAACAGAAAGGATGGGACAAGGACGCGGGCCTTGATATCCGTATGCTCCGCTTCGGCTCCGGCGACAAAATCGTTTCCCGGCAGGGCGACTACCAATGGAAAATCGCCGGATGCGGAGCCGTCCCAACGCTCATGGCCGCCTCCAAGGGGCAATTCTACGTCGTCGGCATCGGCAACGACGAATCCGATCTCAACGCCATCTATGTCCGTCCCGACAGCCCGATCCTGAAGGCCAAGGGAGCCAATCCCCGTTATCCCGATGTCTACGGCAGTGCGGACACCGTGCGCGGCAAGCTCATCCTGTGCCCGGAAAAAACCTCCGCGCACTATCTGCTCAGCACCTGGCTGCATATCCTCGGGCTCAAGGACGAGGACGTGAAAATCCAGAACGTCCTGCCCGGCCCGGCTGTGGACATGTTTTCCAAGGGATTCGGAGACGCTGTTTCCATATGGGCTCCCGCCACCTACACGGCGGCTCAAAAGGGTTATCAGATTGCCGCCAGCTCCCCGGACTGCGGCATCCGCCAGCCTATTCTTCTGCTGGCCGACCGCGAGTTCGCCGACAAGAACCCCGAACAGGTGCGGGCTTTCCTGCGCGTCTACCTCCGCGTCGTCGACGCCATGCACAGCGAAGGCTTCGATGCGTTCGTGCAGGAATATATCCGCTTCAATAAGACATGGAACGAAAAGCTGATGACGCGCGAGGAAGCCGTGGAAGACCTCCGGGCTCATCCCGTGTTCTCGCTGGGAGAGCAGATCACGCTTTTCCATCCCGAATCCGGCAACCTCAGGAACTGGCTCCGCGGCATCACCGCCTTCTACGGCAGGATCGGAGAACTTTCTCAGGAAGATGTCGCCAACCTGAATGCGTTCGGCTTCCTCAACGACTCGTTCCTCAAGGGCCTCCAGCAGTAAGAGTTCCAAACTTTTTTCGAAAAGAAACGCGCCGCCCCAACAGGGACGGCGCGTTTGCATAAGCTCTCTTGGCTGTTTCAGCGGACTGCCTTCCCTGCCACCAGCGCTTCCATATGCGGATCGGACGGGACGGCGGAGGTGAGGCGCACTTCCTGCGCCTGCATGGAGAGGCCCCATTCCCACGCAAAGGGCACGCCCGGCTCGGGCAGGGCCATGATGTCGATAGCCATGACGCTGCGCCCGTCCTTGTCGGCCCGCGACCAGATGAGGCCGGGGGCCTGCGCGTTGACCTCGCCCGCGAACGCCGCGCCGGGGCCGCCGCCGAGCAAAAGATGATAACGCTGTTCCAACGCCTCGCGGACGGCGAACTCTCCCTCAAATCCCCACGGGCTGATCCCGATGCGGATTGCGGTGTCGGAAGCGGCATCGGCAGCGGCAAGCACCGACGCAAGGAGCTTCGGCGTGGGCGCCTCCGTTTCCGGCGTACCTCCCGCCGACAGCGGCGGGAACAGGATCACCGCCACGGGCACCCCGCCGACATGGAACCGCTTCGTTACGGGCGTATCGCCCACTTCGAAGAAATTCCGGGGGCGCGACGCACCGAACCATGCGGCGGCACCGGCGGACAACATGCCGCAGTCGACATGCAGGGCGTCGTACACGGCGCGCACTGCTTCCGGCGAGGCATCGCCCGTTTTCGCGGGATCGGGGAGTTCGGTATCGGGAGAAAATTCGTCCGCCCCCACCAGCGTCAGGGTGGGCACGGGTTCGCGCCGATAGCCTTCGAGAACGGTGGCCCGCCGGGCCACGCCGCCTACCAGCGTGTGTCCTCAGGAAGGGCAGGGATAAAGCGCGCCGTGGGAATCGGCGGCATACAGGATGCGCAGGATCGGCTGCGCCGTGGCGGAAACGGAAAGCTCAGGGGCTGTCCGCAGCCCTTCCCCCTCGGGGAAAAGCTCAGAGGCCGCCGCTGTCCCGATAAAAGAGAACAGCAGCAGGCACAAAACAAGAAAGCCGGGGGAGGCGGGCTCCCCCGGACATCTGCGGGATGTTTTCACGCCGTCCGTATTCACAGAGACGAATTCCCGCATCTCAACTTACGCGTTGAGATATTCTTTGAGTTCTTTCCCGGCGCGGAAGAAGGGAAGGCGCTTGGGTTCCACGGCAACCTTTTCACCGGTGCGCGGATTGCGGCCAGCATAACTGCCGTATTCCTTCACCTTAAAACTGCCGAACCCGCGGATCTCCACACGGCCGCCTTCAAGGAGGGAATCCTTCATGCTGTCCACAAACGTGTTGACCACAAGGGTCGCCTCATCCAGAGAAATGTTGGCCTGATCAGCCAAGGCTTTGACCAGCTCGCTTTTGTTCATGACAACTCCGTGAAAAGTGCAGTATTGCTGTAATATACATAAGCCCCACGGCATGGGCAAGAGGATTTCTAACAGAAAATCACTTTTACTCTCACCATGTTGTGAATCCCCCGACAGCAACTCGGCCCTTCCGAGAGTCGCCTGTTCCTTCTCCCGCAAGGCTTTTAGAACGGTTTGCGCCGGTTACGGAACAACACCAGTCTTGTTTCACTATACAATCATCGATATTTCAAAAATGGCAAACGGTTCGCGGGCTGAAGGGAATAATGGGGAAAACGGAGGGGGAGGAGACACTTTTTATAGGAAACGTCTCCTCCCCCTCGCCAATATCTTCACGTCGTTTTTTGCGGGTACCGCACGCAGAGCGGTTTTCTCCAGCCCACCGGGAGCTGTCCTTTACTGCTGCTGTTGCTGCCTGTTTGTATGCTGCCACAACAGGTAATCACGGAGCAGTTTGTCGATGCGTCCATCGAGCACGGCGTCGGTGTCGCCGATTTCGCAGTTGTTGCGATGGTCCTTCACCAAACGGTACGGCTGCAGCGTGTAGGTACGGATCTGGCTGCCGAAGCTGATGGCATTCTTGCCCGCGTACTCGGCCTGACGGGCGGCATCGCGCTTGCTCAATTCCAGATCGTAGAGGCGCCCGCGCAGGATGCGCATGGCGGAATCCTTGTTGTGATGCTGCGAGCGTTCGTTCTGGCACTGGACGGAGATGCCAGAGGGGATGTGCGTGATGCGCACGGCGGAATACGTCGTGTTCACGCCCTGCCCGCCGGGGCCGCTGGCGCAGAAGATGTCCACGCGCAGATCCGATTCCTTGATCTCGATTTCGATGTCGTCGCCCGCGTCGGGGATCACATCCACCGAGGCGAAGGAAGTGTGGCGGCGTCCCGAAGAGTCAAAGGGAGAAATACGGATGAGGCGGTGGATGCCGCGCTCCCCTTTAAGGAAGCCATACACGTTCTCGCCGGAAATGCGCAGGCTCACGCTCTTGATCCCGGCTTCGTCGCCGGGCAGGAAGTCCAGTTCCTCTACGGAAAAACCGTGCGAATCAGCCCAACGCAGGTACATGCGCTGGAGCATCTGCGCCCAGTCCTGCGCCTCGGTGCCGCCCGCGCCGGGGTGGATTTCGAGAATGGCGTCGGCGTGATCTTCTTCGGAAGAAAGGAGCAGGTTGGTTTCCGTTTCTTCGAGGAGCTCGGTGAGGCGCTCGATCTCCGCGCCCAACGACTCCAGCGCTTCGGCGGCGTCGCCGCCTTCCTTGATTTCCGCGCCGCCGGAAAGCTCCTGCGCCATTTCCTGCCAGTCCAGCATGGAGGCATGGCAGTTCTTGAGCGTATCAAGACGGTCCAGTTCCGCTTCCAAACGGCTCTTCTCGCGCAGCACCGGGGTCAGCTTTTCCGGGGCGTTCCATGCGTCGGGCGCGGAGAGCTCTTTCTCTATTTCAGCGAGACGTGCGGACAGGGAAGGCTGGTCAAAGACGCCCCCAGAGCGTCTCGAACTGCGAGGACAACGCCGCGATGCGGCTTTTCAAATCAGCAAGCTGAAGCATTGGAAATCCTTGTCGTTCGGTTAGATGTGACGCCGGAACCGCGAAAGGACCGGCGCGAAAAACGTGAGAAAAAGAGCAAGCCCGGCCCACGGCAGCCACGGTTCCAGAGTGAAAAAGACGGATTTCTCCGTCAGCGGGACGACCGGGTGCGACAGGCTTTCAGCTTTGAACAGGCCGCTGCGGGCCACGACGGCCCCCGTCGGGTCCACGAAGGCGGAAATGCCGGTGTTCGTGGAACGGGCTATCCAGCGGCGCTGCTCCACAGCCCGCAGGATGCCGAGGGAAAGATGCTGCTCGGGAGCGGAAGACCGCCCGAACCATGCATCGTTGCTGATGTTCACCAACAGCGTAGCGCCTTGGGCAACCTGCTTGCGGGCCAGTTCGGGAAAGATGGATTCATAACAAATGAGCACGCCCAGAACAAGCGGCCCCCGATCCGGCGAAAGCTGCGGCGTGGCGGGCAGGACCAGCGGCCCGGTCGACTCTCCGGGCAGGAACTCGCCCACGCCCTGCAGCAATGGCCGCAGGAACGGCAGATCGAGGAACGGCGGCACGTATTCCCCAAAGGGCACGAGATGTTCCTTGTCGTACCATCCTTCGCCCACCCCGTT
>OGCM01001788.1_pt1 | contig 23443 bp, 19 predicted proteins | sample 1570151 | NCBI WGS metagenome assembly OGCM01 (sample SAMEA4370582, study PRJEB24528) | human gut metagenome
GGGAGGTGCTGCGGGTGGACGGCTGCTGCTGCATCCTGTTCACCGGCGAGAGCGACGAGCCGGACACCGTGCGGCAGCTGCTGCTGGACGAGATCGCCCGCATCCGCGCCGAGGGCGTGGACCGCGAGATCTTTACCCTGTGCAAGAACGAAAAATACGGCCAGCTGATCGAAAATCTGGAAAACGTGGAGGACTCGGCCAGCCAGATGGCAGACTTTGCCCTCAGCGGACAGACCGTGGCCCAGCAGATCACCATGCTGGCAGGCCTGACGGCAGAGGACGCGGACGCGGCCCTGCAGCACATCCTGTGCACCGACCGCATGGCCACCATGTACATCCAGCCCGACGGCACCGCGCCGCAGGCCGGAGAGGATGAGGAGGATGACGAGTGATGAATCTGGTACAGTTCCCGGGCCTTGGCCTGAGCTTTGAGATCGACCGCGTGGCGTTTACCATTGGCGGGGTGAGCATTTACTGGTACGGCGTGTGCATCGCCGTGGGCCTGTGCCTGGCGCTGGTGTTTGCGTTCCGCCACAGCATCGAGTTCGGGGTGGACCCGGACGGCATGGTGGACGTGATCCTGATCGGCGTGGTGCTGGGCATTGCCAGCGCCCGTGCCTACTATGTGGCCATGGCACCGTTCAAATACCAGAGCATCTGGGAGATGATCGCCATCCGCGACGGCGGCCTTGCCATCTACGGCGGCATCATCGGCGGCTTTCTGTTCGGCGGGCTGGCCTGCAAGTGGCGCAAGGTGCCGGTTCTGCCCATGTTCGACCTGACCGCCATGGGCTTTCTCGTCGGGCAGTGCTGCGGCCGCTGGGGCAACTTCTTCAATCAGGAGGCCTTTGGCTGCAACACCACCCTGCCCTGGGGCATGTACAGCGAGGGCACCCGCTCTTACCTGATGGGCAGCACGGTCACCGTGCAGAACGGTGTGACCATCGACCCCAACCTGCCGGTGCACCCCACCTTCCTGTATGAAAGCATCTGGTGCCTGGTGGGTTTCATCCTGCTGTTCCGGTACATCAAAAAGCGGAAATTCAACGGCGACATCACCTTGCGGTACCTCATCTGGTACGGCGCAGGCCGCTTCTGGATCGAAGCGCTGCGCACCGACAGCCTGATGCTGGTGCCCTCCATCGGCCTGCGGGTGTCTCAGCTGCTGGCCGGCATTGCCGTGGTGGCCGGTGTGGCGGCAGAAATTTACTTCACCCGCAAATTCAAGGGCAAACCGCTGATGGTGCCGCTGGCCATGACGGCAGAGAACAAGGCCGCCATGAAGAAGCTGGACGGCCCCATCGCCTTTGCGGGTGCCGACACCCAGCTGCCGGCCAGCGCCTCCCGCAAGGAGTTCGTGGAAAAGACCGAGCGCTACAACGCAGAGGTGAAACAGAAGCTGGAAGAACAGCAGAAGAACCACTGAACGTGAAATCTTGTGAGCCGCAGAGCAGGCAGGTGCTTGCTCTGTGGCTCTTTTTGGTGTATAATATAGCCACAGACGAAGTGAGGTGAACTGTATGCAGATCATTCCGATGCGTGAACTGAAAAATACCGTGGAGATCGAGCGCCGCTGCGCCGAGGAAAACGGCCCGGTGTTCGTCACCAAAAACGGCTATGGCCGCCTTGTGGTCATGGATATCGACTACTATGACCGGACCATGAAAGAGATGGAAGAGGCAAAACTTATCATGGAGGGCCTGCGGGATGTGGAACAGGGCCGTACCGTGGACGGTGAAACGTTCATGAAAGAATTGGGGGCAAAGTATGGGCTTTGAGTACGGCGATCGCTTTGCCCGGCAGGCCGCGGCAGATGTGACAGGAATCGTAGATTATCTGGCAGGAGATCTGGCAAACCCGACGGCAGCGGCTTCCTTTAAAAAGAGCCTGATGGAATGTCTGGATACACTGCGGATGTTTCCGCAGAGCGGCAGCCTGGTGCAGAATGGTTATGTTCCGCAGACAGGGATCCGGGAAAAACTGGTTGGAAATTATCTCCTGTTTTACCAGACGGATGCGGAAACCCGGACGGTCTACATCCTTCGGGTGGTGCATGGAAGCCGGGATTTGGATCGTGTCGTAAAAAATCTCACATAAAGCGGAAATTTCCTCTTGCATTCCGGGCGCTTTTTTGCTATACTATTCTAGCCGCGTGGTGTGGGCGCCTGAAATGACCCCCGTAGGGGCCTGCCTTTACGACCAGCGAGTACAACGAAAAGGAATGAACAAAATGTACGCAATCATTGTTACCGGCGGTAAGCAGTACCGCGTGGAGCAGGGCGACATCGTCTACATCGAAAAGCTGGACGTTGAGGCCGACTCCGAAGTGAAGTTTGATCAGGTTCTCGCTATTGGCGAGGAGGGTTCTGTCAAGGTTGGCGCTCCCGTTGTTGAGGGCGCTTCCGTTTCTGCCAAGGTCATCAAGAATGGCAAGGGCAAGAAGCTGAACATCATCACCTATCGCGCAAAGAAGCACAGTGCTCGCCGTATGGGCCATCGTCAGCCCTACACCAAGGTTGAGATCACTGCGATCAACGGCTAAGGAGGTAAATTACAATGGCACATAAAAAGGGCGTAGGCAGCACCAAGAACGGCCGCGATTCCGCAGCACAGCGTCTGGGCACCAAGCGTGCAGACGGTCAGTTCGTTCTGGCCGGCAACATCCTGGTTCGTCAGCGTGGCACCCACATCATGCCGGGTGAGAACGTTGGCAAGGGCAGCGATGACACCCTGTTTGCTCTGGTGGACGGCACCGTCCGTTTTGAGCGCGTGGGCAAGAACGGCAAGAAGTGCAGCGTCAAGCAGTAACTTCTTTCTGAATAACTGCAACCGCAGAGCCGGACCGTTTTGGCCCGGCTCTTTTTGATGAAAATAAGGAGGGGCTGTATGGCAGCACAAACCAACTTTATCGACATCGCCACGATATGGCTCCACGCGGGCAAGGGCGGCGACGGCGCAGTGAGCTTCCATCGTGAGAAGTTCGTGGCCGCAGGCGGCCCGGACGGCGGCGACGGCGGCCGCGGCGGCGACATCATTTTTGTGGCGGACGACCACCTGAGCACCCTGATGGACTTCCGCTATAAGCGCAAGTATGTGGCCTCGGAGGGCGGCAAGGGCGGCGCAAGCCTGTGCCACGGCAAGAACGCCGAAAACCTTGTCATCAAGGTGCCGCTGGGCACCGTGATCAAGGACGCCGAGAGCGGCCTGGTCATCGCGGACCTGTCGGACCACACCCCGGTCACCATCGCCAAGGGCGGCCGCGGCGGCTACGGCAATGCACATTTTGCCACCCCCACCCGCCAGATCCCCAAGTTTGCCAAGCCCGGCATGCCCGGTGAGGACATCCAGGTGACGCTGGAGCTGAAACTGATCGCAGATGTGGGCCTGATCGGCTTCCCCAATGTGGGCAAGTCCACCCTCATCTCCACCATCAGCGCCGCCAAGCCCAAGATCGCAAACTACCACTTCACCACGCTGGTGCCCACGCTGGGCGTTGTATCCGTGGCGGAGGGCGCAAGCTTTGTCTGCGCCGACATCCCCGGCCTGATCGAGGGTGCCAGCGAGGGCATCGGTCTGGGCCACGACTTCCTGCGCCATGTGGAGCGCTGCCGCCTGCTGCTGCATGTGGTGGACGTTTCCGGCAGCGAGTGCCGTGAGCCGGTGGACGACTTTGAAAAGATCAACGAAGAGCTGGCCAAGTTCAGCCCCGAGCTGGCAAAGCGCCCCCAGATCGTGGTGGGCAACAAGTGCGATCTGGCCACCGAGGAGCAGATCGAAGCGTTCCGCACCTATGTGGAGGGCAAGGGCCTGACCTTCGTGCCCATCTCCGCCGCCACCATGCAGGGCGTGCGGGAACTGCCGGGTCTGGTGTACAACCGCCTGAAGGACATCCCGCCGGTGCCGGTGTTCACCCCCGAGTACAAGAAGCCGGAGCCCAAGGCCAACGACCGTGCCTTTACCATCAAGCGGATGGAAGCCCATGTGTGGAGCGTGGAAGCTCCGTGGCTGGAGTATATTCTGGCCGGCAGCAACGTGGACGACTACGAGAGCCTGCAGTACTTCCAGCGTCAGCTGGGCGAGAGCGGCATTCTGGACGCGCTGGTGCAGAAGGGCGTGGAAGAGAACGATACCATCCTCATCGGCGAGTATCAGTTCGACTATATCTTCTAAGGATAAAGCAGCATGAACGAATCAAAAAAGATCGACCCGCGGGAGCTCAGCCCGCTGGCACTGGCCTTTGTGGGCGACAGCGTGCTGGAACTGCTGGTGCGCCAGCGGCTGGCAGAGCATCACCGGCTGTCGGCCGGGCGCCTGAACGCCGAAAAGGTCAAGTATGTCTCGGCCCGGGCGCAGTTCCGGGAAGAGCAGCTGCTGGAGCCGCTGTTCACCGAGGACGAGCTGGCCATGTTCAAGCGGGGCCGCAATGCCAGCAAGGCCAGCGTGTCCAAGCACGCCTCCCCGGAGGAATACCGTGCCTCCACCGGCTTTGAGTGCCTGCTGGGCTGGCTGTACCTGAATGGGCAGCTGGACCGGGTGCACGAGCTGTTCGACACCCTATGGCAGCAGTTCGACCCCAACGAAACCAGATAACGCCGAAAGCCCGCTGCTTTCCGCACTGGAAAACAGTGCCGGAAGGCGGCGGGCTCTGCGTTTACGCCTGTGGTCCGGTCAGGCGCGGCGGGGCAGCATCAGCGGCTGTTTTTGGCGCTGCGGCTGTTCACGCTGTTCTTGGCGCTCTCATCGTCGGCACCCTTGGTGTACTGGTTGGGGTGCTTGTGCTCGTTGGCGGCGCTGTTGGTGGTCTGATTGCTGGTGCGGTTGGAAGTCTGGTTCTTGCAGTTGTTGCTGCGGTTCTCGGTACGGTTTTCCATCGTGAAGGATCTCCTTTCGGTTTTCAAGTGCGGGGGCGGTGTGCCCTCACAAAGCCTAGTGTGGCCGCGCAGGGCCGCTTTATGCATCCACAGGAGGAATGTACTATGCCTACGGAATATTTTGAGCAGCGGGAACGCGCCCTGCTGGGCCCGCGGTACGAGCAGCTGTATGCCGCCCCGCAGGAGACCGCCGAGCGCGGCGTGACCGTGTCAGCCCTGCGCGCGATGCCGGAGCAGTTTGCGCAGAAAGCGGACTTCCCGCTGGAAGTGTCGCCTTTCTGCAAAGCGGCCTTTGTGGTGCATGCGCCGGAGTTCAAACCCGGACGCCACCCGTACCACCACGCGGGCGTGTTCTACTCGCAGGAGCCGTCGGCGTCCTCGGCAGCCCCGCTGCTGGGAGTGCAGCCCGGCATGCGGGTACTGGACCTGTGCGCGGCCCCCGGCGGCAAGAGCAGCCAGCTGGCAGCGGCTTTGCAGGGGCGGGGCGTGCTGGTGAGCAACGAATATGTGGCGGCCCGCGCCGAGATCCTGAAAAGCAATCTGGAACGCATGGGCGTGCTCAACGCGGTGGTGCTCAACGAGACGCCTGCCCGCATCGCGGAGGCCCTGCCGGAGTTTTTCGACCGGGTGCTGGTGGATGCCCCCTGTTCCGGCGAGGGAATGTTCCGCAAGGAGCCGGTGGCCCGGCAGCAGCACTGTGAAGCGCTGGTAAAGCAGTGCGCTGAGCTGGGTGCACAGATCCTGGACTGCGCCGCCGCCGCGCTGGCCCCCGGCGGGCAGCTGGTGTATTCCACCTGTACCTTTGCGCCGGAAGAGGACGAGGGGCAGGTGGCGGCCTTTCTGCAGCGGCACCCGGAATTCGAGCTGGCCGACGCGCTGGGCAATGTGGACTACACCTTTGGCAGCGAGGGCGAGGCCAACCGCACCGGAGGCCTGCCGCTGGATGTGCGCAAGGTGCGCCGCATCTGGCCCTGTCAGGGCGGCGAGGGCCACTTTATGGCAAGGCTGGTCAAGGCGGGCACGCCCCGTACCCTGCCTGCCGCAGGGGAGTACACCCCGGAAGAACTGCTCTGGCTGGACGCCGCAGCCGCCGCCGGTAAAAAGGGCAAGGGCAAGGGCGGCAAACCGGCCAGAGAGCAGGACGCCCGTGCGGCCCGCCGGGCCGACAGCCGCGCCTGCCGGGATGCCGTGCAGGGCGGGCGCAGCCGCAGCCGGGACTCTGGGGCAGGGGAGACCACCCCGGCCCAGAGCCTGGCTGCGTGGAAGGAGTTCGCGCAGGAGTATTTCCCGGCACTGGCCGGACGTCCCGCCGTGGTGCACGGGGGCGGCGTGCTGCTGCCGGTGCCCTTCCCTCAGACCGGCCTGCATGTGCTGCGGGCCGGGGTGTTCGTGGGCAGCGTACAAAAAGGCCGCTTTGTGCCGGAGCACCACCTGTTCACAGCCTTCGGGGCGCAGTGCGCCAACCGCGAGGAGCTGACTCTGGCCGACCCCCGCTGCGTGGAGTACCTCTCCGGGCGGGAGGTGGAGGCACGCACCGCTGCCGACGGCTGGTGCTGCGTGACCGTGGACGGCTGGCCGCTGGGCGGCGGCAAGGTGTCCGGCGGGCGGGTGAAAAACCACTACCCCAAGGCCCTGCGGCTGCTGTAAGCGGCGGCAGAAAGCGCTTTTTTGCGCATTCGACGGGAAAACAGGCCGGATAAGGCTTGAACGCGCAAAGCGATTGTGTTAAAATATTAAAGTTAGATTTTGTGTGCTGCCACAATGCGGGCGACCACAGCCCGTCTGCCCGCAGGCGGAGATCTCGATAAAATTTAGGAGGCTCATTCCCATGTCCGGACATAGCAAATGGAACAACATCAAGCGCAAGAAGGAAAAGACCGACGGCGCACGCGCAAAGGTCTTTACCAAGATCGGCCGTGAAATCAGCGTTGCCGTGCGTATGGGCGGCCCGAACCCCGCTTCCAACAGCAAGCTGGCAGACCTGATCGCCAAGGCAAAGCGTATGAGCGTGCCCAACGACAACATCCAGCGCATCATCAAGAAGGCTGAGGGCGGCGACAAGACCGAGTACGAGGCAATCACCTACGAGGGTTACGGCCCCGGCGGCGTGGCTGTCATGGTGGAGACCCTGACCGACAACCGCAACCGTACCGCTGCCGACCTGCGCCACTACTTCGACAAGAACGGCGGCAACCTGGGCGCTATGGGCTGTGTGGCCTTCCTGTTCAGCCAGAAGGGTGTCATCGACATCTCTCTGGAGGACAAGGACGCCGATGAGGCCATGATGGATGCTCTGGACGCCGGTGCCGAGGACTTTGACGCCAGCGAGGACGCTGCCGAGATCACCACCGATCCCGAGAACTACTCCGCTGTGGTCAAGGCTCTGGAGGAGAAGGGCTACGAGATCCTGTCCGACGACCTGGCCATGGTGCCCATGACCACCACTCGTCTGACCGACCCCGACCAGCTGAAGGCCATGGGCAAGCTGCTGGACGCTCTGGAGGAGAACGACGACGTGCAGAACGTCTGGCACAGCCTGGAGAACGAAGAGGACCTGCCGGAATAACCGGGAGCGCTTCGGAATAAGAACGGAAAAAGCTGCTTTTTGCGTGCACTGCACGGGAAGGGCAGCTTTTTTGTTTGCAGTGCCGGTGATTGAATTGAATGGTGCTTCGTGATATAATACCGGTGATTGAATTGAATGGTGCTTCGTGATATAATAAAAGAACAGAAGGAAGGTGCAGATGATGAGCAACCGAGAATATGCCCACACATTATTGGATCGCATCCCGGAAAGCAGACTGGCCTACATTGTTTATTATCTGGAAGGTGCAGCGGTCCCGGATGAAGCTGAAACACCGAATGCGGAAACGCAGGAAGCCTTTGAGGAACTGGACAACGGCGGCGGTCATGCCTACAACGGACCGGTCGAAAATCTGATCAGTTCGTTGCTGGAGGACGAAAGTGCTTGAAGTAAGATACTCCACCCGGTTCAAAAAGGACCTGAAGGTATGCCAGAAGCGGCATTACGACATGAACCTGCTGCAGCAGGTCATCAACGTGCTGGCAGTCCCGGCGGCACTTCAGCCCCAGAACAAGGACCACAGCCTGACGGGCAGCTATATCCCGCATCGGGAATGCCACATTCAGCCGGATTGGCTGTTGATCTATTACCAGACGGATACCGAACTCTATCTGTATCGCACGGGAACGCATGCAGACCTGTTTGGATTGTAAGGCAGCACCCTGCCGCTCGATTGGAGCGGCAGGGTGCATTGTTTTAGGGCGGCAAAGTGGCGTTTCCAGAAACTTTCATGAAAAAACACCGGACGTGACGCATTTTCAGGCGTCGAATTTGTGCGAAAACCATATCCTTTTGCGGGGGCCTGTGGTATACTTCAGGAGAGAGGAACCAGAAAAAGGACAAGCGTGGAGGAAGTGCGGATGAGTGAACAGGAGCGGATCATGAACGTTGCCCTGCTGTGGGGCGGCTGTTTCTGCCTGACGGCGGCGTTCTGCCTGTCCATGGGAAAAGACCACAACCGGGAAAAACGCAACTGGCTGCTCTGGATGGAGCTTTCGGCGGCTGCGCTGCTGTGCTGCGATGCGGCTGCCTGGTTCGTGCAGGGCACGCCGGGGGAAGCAAGCCACCTCATCATGGTCGCCACCAACTTTGTGGTGTATGCGGGGCTGTATCTGGTGCTGTTCCTGTTCAACCACTATGTGGGCTGCTACCTGCGGGAGGACGGTCGTCTTTGCGCTCCGAAACGCAGCCGGACGGTGGACATTACCTGCGCCGTGGGCATCGGGCTGGTGTTCGTGTCCCAGTTCAGCCCACTGCTCTACTACATCGACGCCCAGAACATCTACCACCGCAGCGATGCCTTCCCGCTGTCCATGGTGCTGCTGCTCATTGGCATGGGCACAGAGACCACCATGATGGCCCAGTTTTACCAGAAACTCACGATGGGACGCCGTATCGCCATGTTTGGCTGTGTGGTCCTGCCGCTGTCGGTGGCAGCGTATCAGGTGTTCCAGGACGACATTTCCCTCATCAGCCTGTCGGTGGGGGCATCCATGACCCTGCTGTTCGTGGTGGCCACCAGCGCCCAGAACCGGGAGCTGGCCGTCTCAGAGCGGACCAAGGAGCAGATCCGCCAGCGTCTGGAGATCGCCACCATGCTGAACAGCTGCGTGGGCAAGCTGAACTCCGACACCGACATCGACGTGGGCATCAACAACCTGCTGGCCACTGTGAACGGCTATTTTCAGGCCGACCGCACCTATGTGTTTGAGATCGACCCGGACCGGGACGTGCTCATCAACACCTTTGAGTACATCTGCGGGCAGGAGGTAAGTGCCCAGATGGACAATCTGCAGGAGGTGCCTGTTTCGGTCATCGAGGTCTGGATGCAGAACTTCCGGCAGGGCCGTTCCTATTATATGTCCGATCTGGAGCAGGAGCGGGGCCAGCCCAGCTACGAGATGCTGAAGGCGCAGCAGGTGTGGCGCCTGCTGGCCGTGCCGTTGATGAAAGGCGGAGCCATGGTGGGCTTTCTGGGGGTGGACAACCCCCGCGCGCACTACGATGACGCGACCCTGCTGGCGTCCATCCAGTTCTTTGTGACCAACAGTCTGGACCGCAAAAAGCAGCAGGCCTATCTGGAAAAGCTCAGCTACCGCGACATGCTCACCGGCCTGTACAACCGCAACCGATACATCGAGCGGCTGGAAGCCTACAAGCAGGTGCAGGATCAGCAGATCGGTGCCATCTACATCGACCTGAACGGCCTGAAAAAGGTGAATGATGAGCAGGGCCACCGCGCCGGTGACGAGCTGATCGTGCGGGCGGCGGGCACCATTGCGGGCATTTTTGCCGAGGACGCCTACCGGGTGGGCGGTGACGAGTTCGTGGTGATCCTGCTGGATGTGAGCCGCGAGGATTTTGCCCGCAAGACCGAGCAGCTGCGCCGCCAGATGCAGGAAAACAGCGTGGATGCGTCCATCGGCGGGGTATGGCAGGCCAGCACCGAGAACCTGGAGAACCTGCTGCGCCGGGCCGATGAGAACATGTACAGGGAAAAGAAGCGCTACTACAGCCAGGCCGATGCCGCCCGGAAACCGGAAAGCTGACCGGCCTTCACGGACAAAGGACGAAGAAATCCGACAAAGGTGTTCTATTCTGCTCACGCTTTGCTATAGTAGGGTGAATGATTTTCATCTAAATTGACAAATTTCAACCTGCTTACTATAATTAAAAAAGTGTTTCTCGGTTATGGACGATGGTGTTTATGCAGCCGCAAGATGCCATCGTTTTTCTATTCGCTTTTTCTGTCCGTGTGCCAAGGACAGACGTCTGCACTGTGAGACGCAGATGCGGGAAAGTGCCTGGCTCAGACCGGGAACGCCAAAATAGTATTTCATTGATAGGAATGGAGTGGCATCAAACGATGGCAAAGTACATCATCAAGCGTGTCGCAATGGGCATCTTCAGCATCTTCATTGTGGCCACGGTTACCTTTTTTGTCATGAACTTGGTCCCCGGCGGCCCGTTCGTGGCAGAAAAGTCCATCAGTGCGGCTGCTCAGCAGGCACTGGCCGAGAAATACGGCCTGGACAAGCCGCTGGGTGTGCAGTACGTCAATTACATGAAGAGCCTACTGCACGGCGACCTGGGCCTGAGCCTGCGTCAGCGTGGCCGCACGGTCAACGAGATCATCGCCAGCAAGCTGCCGGTGTCCTGCCGCCTGGCAGGCGTGGCGGTGCTGGTGGCCCTGTGCATCGGCATCCCGCTGGGCTGTATCTCGGCTTACAACCGCGGCAAGTGGCTGGACAACACCATCATCGTGTTCGCAACCTGCGGCATTGCGATCCCGAGCTTTATTTCCAGCGTGCTGCTGCTGTATGAGTTCGGTATGAACCTCAAGCTGCTGCCCACCGTGGGCCTGAACAGCGCTGCAGCGTATATCATGCCGGTCACCGCACTGGCGATCTACCCCTCTGCATACATCACCCGCCTGATGCGTTCCAGCCTGCTGGACGTCATGGGTCAGGACTACATGCGCACCGCCCGTGCCAAGGGCGTGTCCCAGTTCATGATCCTGTTCAAGCATGCGCTGCGCAATGCCATCCTGCCGGTCATCACCTACGTCGGCCCCATGCTGGCCAGCCTGATGACGGGCTCCTTCGTGGTGGAGAAGATCTTCTCCGTGCCCGGCCTGGGCCGCGACTTCGTGTCTGCCATCACCAACCGTGACTATACCCTGATCATGGGCACCACCATCCTGCTGTCCAGCATGGTCATTATCGCCAACGTGGTCGTTGATATCCTTTATAAGATCATCGACCCGCGCATCAAGCTGCAGTAAAAAAGGAGGAACGCGTTATGGAAAACATCAAAAAGAATCCTCTCAGCCTGCAGCTGAACGCTGACGACTTTCTGCCTGCCAGCAACGAGGAAAAGCAGAGCCTTGTGATCATGCGCGAGAGCGTCAACTTCTGGAAGGACGGTCTGCGCCGCCTGAAGAAGAACAAGATCGCCATGGTCAGCTTTGTATTCATCATCGCCATTGCCATTTTTGCCTACCTGCTGCCTGCCGTGTGGCCCTACAGCTACGCCGAGCAGGTGAAGGGCAGCAACAATCTGGCACCGTTCGAGTACTCTGCCTCTGAGCAGGCCCGCATCGACGCCGGCGAAAAGGTATTCCCGCACATTCTGGGTACCGACCGTATGGGCCGTGACTTTGCAGTGCGTATCATGATGGGCACCCGCGTGTCCCTGTCCGTTGGCCTGATCGCCTCGGTGCTGGTGCTGATCATCGGTGCCACCTACGGTGCTGTGTCGGCCTTTGCCGGCGGCTGGGTGGACAACATCATGATGCGTATCACGGATATCCTGTACACCATCCCGGATATCCTGCTGATCATCCTGCTGGGCATGGCCCTGAAGGAGCCCCTGGAAAGTCTGGCCACCAAGCCCGGCTTCAAGTGGATGCAGACCCTGGGCCCCAACATGATCTCCATCTTCATCATCTTCGCTCTGCTGTACTGGGTGGGCATGGCGCGTATCGTGCGCAGCCAGATCCTGATCCTGAAGGAGAGCGAGTACGTCACCGCTGCCCGCGCACTGGGCGCTTCCAGCGGCCGTATCATCAAGAAGCACCTGCTGACCAACTGCATCGGCACCCTGATCGTGACCACCACCCTGCAGATCCCGGCTTCCATCTTCACCGAGAGCTACCTGAGCTTCATCGGTCTGGGTGTTGCAGCCCCGCTGCCGTCTCTGGGTTCTCTGGCCACCGATGCCGTCAAGGGCATGAACACCTACCCCCACCTGCTGATCGCCCCTGCAGTGATGATCAGTGTGATGATCCTGGTGTTCAACCTGTTTGGCGACGGCCTGCGCGATGCCTTTGACCCGAAGCTGAAGAATTGATGAGGTGAACGAAGATGAGCGAAAAAATTCTTGATATCAAGGAAGAGCGCCTTTCCTTCTTCACCCCTGCCGGTGAGGTCAAGGCACTGAACGGCGTTTCCTTTGCGATGAACCAGGGCGACGTGCTGGGCATCGTGGGCGAGTCCGGTTCCGGCAAGTCCGTTACCGCTTACTCGGTCATGGGCCTGACCGCCTACCCCGGCAAGCTGGTGGGCGGCACCGTGTGGTTCAACGGCCACGAGATCGAGAAGATGAAGGAGAAGGACTTCCGCAAGATCCGCGGCAACGAAGTCTCCATCATCTTCCAGGACCCCATGACCAGCCTGAACCCGGTGTACACCATCGGCAACCAGATCGTGGAGGTCATCCGCCTGCACACCAAAAAGAACAAGCAGGAAGCCTGGGCACGCGCCGAGGAGCTGCTGGAGCTGGTCGGCATCAACGAGCCGGAAAAGCGCCTGAAGCAGTACCCCCACGAGCTGTCCGGCGGTATGCGCCAGCGCGTGATGATCGCCATCGCCCTGGCCTGTGAGCCCAAGCTGCTGATCGCAGACGAGCCCACCACCGCACTGGATGTGACCATCCAGGCACAGATCCTGGAGCTGATGCAGGAGCTGCGCAAGAAGCTGGGCATGAGCATCATCATGATCACGCACGACCTGGGCGTCGTGGCTTCCATGTGCGAAAAGATCGCCGTCATGTACGCCGGCCACATCGTGGAGTACGGCACCACCGACGAGATCTTCTACCAGCCGGGCCACGAGTACACCAAGGGCCTGATCAACTCCATCCCCAAGCTGAACACCGAGGTGCGTGAGCGTCTGGTGCCCATTGAGGGTACCCCTGTGGACCTGCTGAATCCGCCGGCCGGCTGCCCCTTTGCGCCCCGCTGCAAGAACTGCATGAAGATCTGTCTGAGCAAGATGCCTCCGCGCACCGAGCTCAGCGACACCCACTATACCTACTGCTGGCTGCAGCAGAAGGCTGCATTTGAGAAAGGGGAAAAGGCAGAATGAGTGAACACAAGACGCTGGTTGAAGTCCAGCACCTGCAGCAGTATTTCCCCGCCGGCGGTGTGGGCAAGAACCGCAAGTACGTTCAGGCTGTGGATGACGTGAGCTTTGCCATCCGCAAGGGCGAGACCCTGGGTCTGGTGGGCGAGTCCGGCTGTGGCAAGACCACCACCGGCCGCACCCTGCTGCGCCTGTACGAGCCCACCGGCGGTAAGATCTACTATGACGGCAACCTGCTGTTTGATAAGGAAAAGAATATCGCAGTGGATATGCTGCCCTACCGCCGCCGGATGCAGATCGTGTTCCAGGACCCCTACGCAAGCCTGGACCCCCGCATGACCATCGGCGACATCGTGGGTGAGGGCATCGACATCCATCACCTGGCCGAGAACGACAAGGATCGCCACGATAAGATCATCGCCCTGCTGGAGCGCGTGGGCCTGAACAGCGAGCACGCAAACCGCTACTGCCACGAGTTCTCCGGCGGTCAGCGTCAGCGCGTGGGCATTGCCCGTGCACTGGCTGTGAACCCCGAGTTCATTGTCTGCGACGAGCCGGTCTCCGCACTGGACGTGTCCATTCAGGCACAGGTCGTGAATATGTTCGAGGATCTGCAGCAGGAGATGGGCCTGACCTACCTGTTCATTGCCCATGACCTGAGCGTGGTCAAGCACATCTCCAACCGCATCGGCGTCATGTACCTGGGCAAGCTGGTGGAGCTGGCCGACAGCTACGAGCTGATCGCCCACAGCATCCACCCCTACACCCGCAGCCTGATCTCTGCCATCCCGGTGGCAGACCCCATCACGGCACGCCAGTCCAAGCGCATCGTGCTGCAGGGCGATGTGCCCAGCCCCCTGAACCCGCCGTCCGGCTGCCGCTTCCGCACCCGCTGCCCCTACGCAGACGAGCGGTGCGCCGCCGAGGTGCCGGAGTTCAAGGAGGTCACCTCCGGCCACTGGGCAGCCTGCCATCATCTGGACAAGGTGAAGTAAAAACACTTCATTCTCCTGAAAGATGAACGCATCTCATCTTTCGGCTGAAATATTGTAACGAAATGGTTACAGACACCCGTTGGGACTTGTAACCGGTGCGAGAACGCATTATACTATTCGTGTTCCTCCGGAGGACGGGTTGTTTTGGCAGACCGTGCTCCGGATCGAATATAGAGGAGGCTGGGGGAACCTGGCACACTCAATTTGATTTAAGGGAAGGATAATTATTATGAAACGCATTTCTCGTCGTAGTTTCCTCAAGGTTGCTGGCGTGGGTGCCGCTGCTCTGGGTCTGGCAGCCTGTGGCGGCAGCAAGTCCGGTTCTACCGCAACCTCCGGTTCTGCTTCTTCTGCTGCTGGTTCTTCTACCGGCAGTGTCAACACCGCTGGCTTCACCGTCCAGTACGGCCCCAACCCCGAGACTCTGGATCCGGCTCTGAACTCCGCTATTGATGCCTCTAACACCATCATCACCATCTTCGAGCCCCTGCTGCTGATCAACGAGAACAACGAAGTGATTGGCGGCCAGGCTGAGAGCTGGGAAGCAAGCGAGGACGGCCTGACCTGGACCTTCACCATGCGTGACGGCCTGAAGTGGAGCGACGGCACCGACCTGACTGCTAAGGACTTCGAGTACAGCTTCAAGCGTATGGCAAACCCTGATACCGCAGCTCCCTACGCAGCAACCTGCTTGGGCATGATCGATGGTTTTGACGCAGCACAGGCCGGTGATACCGATGCTCTGAACGTCAAGGCAAGCGACGACGGCAAGACCCTGACCATCGTTCTGGCTTATCCCTGCTCCTACTTCGACAAGATGGCCGCATTCGCAGCTATGAGCCCTGTCCAGCAGGCAACTGTTGAGGCAAACGGCGACAGCTGGTGCACCTCCGCTGAGACCTTCGTCTCCAACGGCCCCTACATGATCACCGACTGGACCCCGTCCGAGCGCATCGTGCTGACCAAGAACCCCAACTACGTTGGCGGCTGGGACAACTCCAAGATCGTCTCTGACACCATCACCCTGCTGCTGCTGGAGGACTCTTCCGCTGTCTTCGCTGCTTACAACAGCGGTGAGGCTGTCCTGGTCAAGGACGTGCCCACCGACGAGATCCCCAGCCTGACCAAGGCAGAGGATGGCGGCGACTTCTATGTTGACACCATTCTGGGCACCTACTACGTCAGCATGAACCTGCAGCGCGATGCCTTCCAGGATGCCAAGGTCCGCAAGGCTCTGGCTCTGTCCATCGACCGTGACTACGTTGCCAACACCATCATGCAGGGCACCTACTCTGCTGCTTCCAACATTGTCGGCCCTGGCATCGTGGACGAGAACGGTTACTTCTACGACAACGCAAACGGCGGCTCTCCCTACATTGCGGATGACTACGAGGCAAATCTGGCCGAGGCTAAGAAGCTGCTGGAAGAGGCTGGCTACCCCAATGGCGAGGGCTACCCCACCATCGAGTACAGCACCAACGATGCCGGCTACCATGTGCCTCTGGCAGAGTACCTGCAGCAGGCTTGGGGCGATCTGGGCATCACCCTGACCATCAACAAGATGGAGTGGTCCTCCTTCACCCCCGCTCGTCGTGCAGGCGAGTACGATGTTGCCCGTAACGGCTGGGTCATGGACTACAACGATCCTTCCAACATGGTCGAGCTGTTCTGCACCGACAACGGCAACAACGATGGTAAGTACTCCAACCCCGACTTCGATGCTGCAATCGAGGCTTCCAAGGTTGCTGATAAGAGCGTCCACTTCCAGAAGCTGCACGAGGCCGAGGACATCCTGATGGCCGACGCCGCCTGCATCCCCGTTGCGTATTACAACGACTTCTGGCTGCAGAGCCCCTCTCTGAAGGGCACCTGGCACAGCCCCTACGGCTACTGGTACCTGCAGTACGGCTACATCGAGGGCTAATCGCCCCGGTGCGGCGTACAGCGTGAGCTGAACCGTAAATCACAGGCACCCCGCTTACCGGAAACGGCAGGCGGGGTGCCTTTTTGCGTGCAGGACCGAAAAACGGACGTCTTGCACACCCCGGTGGGCTATGATACAATAAAAGATGATCAAAGCACAAAGGGGAGAGAAGAATGGAGCAAAAACGCCTGTGTCCGTACTGCATGGGGGAGCTGCCCCACGCCGCCGACAGCTGTGTGCACTGCGGCAAGGTGTTTGCGGGGCGCAACCCCGCCGGCTGCCTGCCCGTGGGCACGGTGCTGGCCGGGCGCTACACCGTGGGCGAGATGCGGAGCCTGGACGGGGAGGGCATCCTGTACCGGGGCGTGGAGAACCTGGGCTGCTTCCGGGTGACCATTAAGGAATATCTGCCGGTGACCCTGTCTGCCGAGCGGGGCGCGGACTGCATCCTGCAGCCCAAGACCGGCAGCGAGGTGCTGTTCAAGACCACCCGCATGGACTTTGCCGACCTGTACCGGGCGCTGGAGCGCATCACCCCGGCCACCGGGCTGGAAGCCGTGCTGGACGTGGTGGAGGCCAACAACACCGTGTATGCGGTGATGGAGAACCTGGGCGGCACCCCGCTGGACCAGTGGCTGGAAGCGCAGGGCGCGCCGCTGCGCCCGGACGCCGCCTGTGCCATGCTGCAGCCGGTGTTTGAGGGCGTGGCCGCCATGCACAAGATCGGGCTGGTGCACCGGGGCATCTGCCCGGAGAACCTCCGGGTGATGGCCGACGGCCGGTGCCGTCTGGCGGGTTACGCCACGGTGGGCCTGCGCACCGCCGGAAGCGGCCTGCGCGAGCAGCTGTACGAGGGGTATTCGGCCCCGGAGCAGTATTCCACCGCCGAGTTTGAGGGCCGCTACACCGACGAATACGGCCTTGCAGCGGTGTTCTACCGCATGGTGTGCGGGCAGGCCCCGGTGCCGGCCGCCCAGCGCATGGTGTCGGACTCCAACCCCCGCGCCCGCACCGTGAACAGCGCCGTGCCGGGTTATGTGTCGGACGTGCTGCAGATGGGCCTGCGGCTCAAGCCCATGGAGCGCATCCAGACCGTGCCGCAGCTGGTGCAGGCGCTCTCCTCCAAAGAGTACACCGAGGAGCTGGGCCGCACCATGAAGCCCGAGACCCCGGTGGGCCAACCGGAAGAAAAGGCCCATCTGCTCAGCATCAAGGGCCTGCTGGCGGGCATCCTGATCCTGCTGGCCATTCTGCTGGTGCTCATGGTGTGGACCATGGTGAGCCACAGCCTGCCCTCGGCGTCATCGGGATCGGTGGAGCCGGAACCGGCCAGCAGCGAGGTGCTGGAACCCCAGAATCTGGTGCCCAGCTTCATCGGCATGGATTACGCCCAGGTGCAGAACAACCGGGAGTACACCGGCATGTACCTGTTCTACGTCACCGAGGAGTACAGCGACACCGTCCCGGCCGGGCAGATCATGACCCAGGAACCGGCGGCGGACACGGTGCTCAAGGCAGGGGAGACCATTCGTCTGGTGGTCAGCAAGGGCCCGCAGAAGGTGGAAATGCCCAGCATCATCGGTTTCAGTCAGGACGCCGCCGTGCAGACGCTGCAGAGCCGCGGCCTGCTGGCCAGCTGCTTTATGGTGGTGAACGACGGCTCCTATGCCGCCGGATGCGTGGTGTCGGCCAGTGAACCGGCGGGCGCACAGGTGGACGTGGGCACGGTGATCACCGTGTATATCGCGGCGGACCCCAGCGTGGAGATCACCACCCCGCCCGAGGAACCGGCAGCCACCGAACCCACCACGACCCCGGCTGACCCGGAGACCCCCGCAGACGGCGGGGACCCTGCCGCCGACCCGGAGCAGGGGACCAAGTGAGCACGGAAGGTTCGTTTTAAATCTGCAAATCCGGCAGGGCTGCGGCCTTGCCGGGTTTGTTTTTTGCCGGAGGGGAGCGCCGTTGCTGCGGCAGGCAAAACGGCTTCTGCGCGCAGAACGGGCGGCGGCCCCAGTGCTCCCCATAGTTCCGGGGTGGGAAACTGCGGCGGGCCATTTGTCCGCTTTTTTGTATTTGCAGTGCAACAAAAACGTTCCCGTCCGCAACAAATGTGCAATTCAAAAACTGCGAAAATCGTTCATTTTTTCGTGCAATTTTGCCATTTTGGGGCCGGTCTGTCCGTCAATCAGCCGAAATTTCCGTGCAGGCTTTTTTTCGTGCAATTTGCCCCCTTGAAATTTTTGGAAAACGTATATTGGAAAACGTATATAATATAGGTTTATAAGGACTGCCCAGCGGGCGTCTATTTTGTGCTGTGGGTTTCTGAAAAGTTGTGCGAGAAACACAGTATCGAGTGAAGTGAGGATGACGATTATGAGAAAAAAGTCCAAGAAAAAGCAGATCGTTGCGATGACGCTGGCCCTTTCGGTGCTCAGCAGCTCGGTTGGCATGTGCGGTGCCTCCGCAGCCGAAGCCCTGCCCGACACGGATGACTCCGGCCTGCAGGTGACCGTTGTCCCGCTGGCTGACAGCAATGCGGACACCGACACCCCTGCGGATGACACTAAGACCGAAAAACAGCCTGTCGCTTCCACCGGTGACAACACCGACCAGCCCACCGACGGCGAGGGCGACGGTGACAATACCTCTTCTGACGATAAACCCACCATTGAGCGCCCGGAGCAGTCCGAGACCGTCGAGACCCTGCCCGGCACCGCCGAGGACAACAAGGACCACATCAAGGGCGAGGACAAGGACGACACCGAAGATAAGGGCGATTCCGGCGAGGAGACCCCCGACACCGGCGATACTGACACTGAGGAAAAGGGCGAGGAAGGTTCCGGCACCGAGGAGAAGCCCGAGGAAAAGCCCGAGGAAAAGCCTGAGGAAAAGCCCGAGGAAGATCTGGACTATTCCGTTGCCTACGATGAGGACACCGGCCATTTCAAGGTCACCTTCAACATCAAAGAGGGCGCCGAGGGCGACCAGACCATTGAGCTGAGCAAGGTGCAGGAGGTCGTGGAGAAATACGGCGAGAAGAAGTTCGACGAGTGGCTTCAGACTGATACGGGTGCCAATTGGATGGATGACGCCCTGTGGTGCGCACAGTACGGCCAGTCCAACCAAAAGACCGTTGATTTTAACGGTGCATCTTACACGCTCTATGTCTACTACGATGAGGAAACCGGCTCTGTTGCTCAGCGTGTTGCATATACCGAAGAACCCGGCTGCACCACCATCTTTGATGTGTCTCTTTCCAATGGTTCCAAGCACACCTATGTGTATAAGGACAACAGTCTGACCGTTGCCACCCCGGACATGAAGAATGACGACAAGACCGGTATTAAAGGTTTTGACGGGCAGGAGCTGCCGAAGGATTACTCCGATTTTGAGATTCACCCTAATTTTAGCAGTGATGCAAACGATACTGGATGCATTGAAAGCATTATTGACAAGGCGCTTAAATCCAGTGAAAGCAACATACGGCTGTATTACGACCCTGCCACCGATGAAGTCTCGACTACTTATCAGAAGATCTCTCTTAAAGATAAAGAAGCAGTTTTGTGTTCTGACGGCTTTTATAGAATTCCGATTGGTGATGGACGTTATTATGCTAAATTCACTTCTGCCCAGGTAAAAGAAGTACCCAAAGGTTCCAAGCATTACGTTGTCACGCAGTCCACTGGTAAAAATACCGAAGTTTATAAAGAAGACTGTTCTGCTGCTTATGCTCCCTATGAGCGACGCAACGATGGTTCTGGTGCTTTTGCGAATGAAGCAAAAATCCGTTACTTGTTAGGCGTTTATCTTCGTGATAACAACACCAATCTGGAATCTGAAGTCCTTGCCTACTACAACACAAAGGATAACACCAATTATTCCACTTTGAATGAATTGTTTGAGAACAATCCGGAAGCTGCTGCTGAACTGACCAAAACCGGCGAAAATCTGGACGAACTTGACCCTCAGGATTCCAACCAAATTCTCACGATTTCCACCAGCCAGTTCTATGATAACTTCTACAAGAACATCCTGAGCTTCAAGGTGGGTGACCCGAAAAAGGTCGATACCGAGGCAGGCGGCAATGTTGACCACAACCACAGCCACGGCCAGTGGGCTGCCGACGGCACTCAGGAAACCATCGGCGATTACATGGCCGGCAAACTGAACGAGACCCCCGGTGCATGGGCAAAGGCCAACAGCTACTTCAACACCCTGCTGGCCAACGGCATGAGCGAGGACGAAGCCACCTGGGCTGCATTCGCCATGGCCACCAACATCGACTTCCAGAACGCTGGCAATGACTACCAGAACACCGCCTGGAACTGGTACGCCTCCATGGTGCTGCATCAGGCAGACGGCACTCTGGACCTGACCAAGACCGACAAGAAAACCGGCGAGATCATCGGTGACGACGCGGGCGAGGGCCAGACCAGCTTCTACCTGTGGAAGTACGAGAAGGACGCCAACGGCAACGAGAGCCCCATGTACTGCACCTATGTGGAGCCCACCTACACCACCAACGAGGCAGGCGAACAGGTGCTGGAGAAGGACGGCTTCTACTGCTGGGTCAAGTACGACCCCACCAAGGACAAGCTGACCTACACCGTCACCACCACCAACGGCAAGCTGAACATCGACTATGCCCTGCTGGAAAACGTGGTGTACTACCTGCAGGAAGCCATCGCCCCCGACGGCTACGACACCGACCCGGAGATCTATGTGATCTGCGATGAGGAGTCCTACAAGGAGCTGGAGGGCACCGAGGTGACCAACCCCGCTACCGGCGCCACCAGCAAGGTGACCGAGTCCAGCTGGCTCGGCTCCATCCTCGGCGGCAAGACCCTGTCCTTCAACTTCGTCAACACGGCCACCGTGGTACCTGACCCCGATCCGGAACCCACGCCGGATCCGGACCCCGTGCCGCCCGTTGATCCGGATATCCCCGTGGACCCCGCCAACCCGGACAATCCCTCGGTGCAGGACGCTGACCCGGATAAGACCCCTGTGACCCCGGAGAACCCCCAGAACCCCGCCGTGCAGGACGCTGCCCCGGACGCCGCCGCCCTGCCCCAGACCGGCACCACCAGCTGGATGGCCGGTGTGCTGGCAAGCCTGGGCTCCCTGCTGCTGGCCTGCGGATGGTTCTTCACCCGCAAACAGGTTTCCCCCAAGCACTGAGCAGCCCTGAACCGCAGGAATCTCTGCACTGACGCATAAGAACCGCCGCATCCTGTGCCTTGCAAAAGGCCGCCGGGTGCGGCGGTTTTGGTTGTGTGCCGTGCACAGCTGCGGGGGTTCGCGGCGTTTCGCACAAGAAGCGGTGCAAAGCGGCTGTTATATTTGGCGCAGCTGTCACTTGAACATTTTTCAGTACAGGGTATAATAAAGCTATCGGAACAAAGGCGTTCCGCAGGGGCATCGTCTGCCCTTGCGGGGCGCTTTTTTTCGTTTTCCGGGGTGCGGAGGGTGCCGCGCCCGGCAGAGCACAATCTGGAGTGTCAAAAGGATGGGAAAGACTATGCAAAACTTTACAGAGCAAACGCACACCCTTGGCCTGTACGATCCACAGTTTGAGCACGATGCCTGCGGCATCGGCGCTGTGGTGGACATCAAGGGCCGCAAGAGCCACCAGACCGTGGACGACGCTTTGCGCATCGTGGAGCGGCTGGAGCACCGCGCCGGTAAGGACGCCGAGGGCAAGACCGGTGACGGCGTGGGCATTCTGCTGCAGATCAGCCATAAATTTTTCTCCAAGGTGGCCGATGAACTCAACATCCGCCTTGGCAACGAGCGGGAATACGGCGTGGGCATGTTCTTCTTCCCCCAGAACGAGCACATGCGCGCCCAGGCCATGAAGCTGTTCGAGGTGGTCACCCGCAAGGAAGGGCTGGAGTTCCTGGCCTGGCGCAAGGTGCCCGTGGACCCGGACGCCGTGGGCCAGAAAGCCCGCGACTGCATGCCCTCCATCTGGCAGTGCTTCATCAAAAAGCCTGCCAAGGTGAGCAAGGGCATCGACTTTGACCGCAAGCTGTATGTGGTGCGCCGCGTGTTCGAGCAGGCCAGCAACGGCACCTATGTGCCCAGCCTGTCCAGCCGCACCATCGTCTACAAGGGCATGTTCCTGGTGCACGATCTGCGCCTGTTCTACCTTGACCTGCAGGACGAGGACTACGAATCCGCCATCGGCATGGTGCACAGCCGCTTTTCTACCAACACCAACCCCAGCTGGATGCGTGCCCACCCCAACCGGTTCATCCTGCACAACGGCGAGATCAACACCATCAAGGGCAACACCGATGCCATGCTTGCCCGTGAGGAGAGCATCGAGAGCCCCATCCTGCAGGACGACATGAACAAGATCCTGCCCATCATCAACACCTCCGGCTCGGACTCCGCCATGCTGGACAACGCGCTGGAATTTATGGTGATGAACGGCATGGACCTGCCCCTGGCCGTGATGATCACCATCCCGGAGCCGTGGGAGAACAACAAGAACATCAGCCCCAAAAAGCGGGACTTCTACCAGTATTACGCCACCATGCTGGAGCCGTGGGACGGCCCCGCCGCCATCCTCTTCTCGGACGGCGACGTCATGGGCGCGGTGCTGGACCGCAACGGCCTGCGCCCCAGCCGCTACTACATCACCAAGGACGGACGCATGATCCTGTCCTCCGAGGTGGGCGTGCTGGAATGCGCCCCGGAGAACATCCTCGTCAAGGACCGCCTGCGCCCCGGCAAAATGCTGCTGGTGGACACCGTCAAGGGCGAAGTGGTGGATGACGAGAAGCTGAAAGAGTTCTACGCCAGCCGCGAGCCCTACGGCGAGTGGATCGACCGCAATCTGGTGGAGCTGGCCAAGCTGCGCATCCCCAATGTGAAGGTGGATGGCTACACCGGCGACCAGCTCACCCGCCTGCAGAAGGTGTTCGGCTACAAGTACGAGGACGTGAACACCCTCATCCTGCCCATGGCCCGCACCGGAGCCGAGCCCTCCGGTGCCATGGGCACCGACACCCCGCTGGCCGTGCTCAGCAGCCAGCACCCGCCGCTGTTCAGCTACTTCAAGCAGCGGTTCGCGCAGGTCACCAACCCGCCCATCGACGCCATCCGCGAAAAGGTGGTCACCTCCACCAGCGTGTACATCGGTGCCCACGGCAACCTGCTGGAGGACAAGCCCGAGAACTGCAAGGTGCTCAAGG
>OGCM01001793.1_pt1 | contig 23392 bp, 17 predicted proteins | sample 1570151 | NCBI WGS metagenome assembly OGCM01 (sample SAMEA4370582, study PRJEB24528) | human gut metagenome
AGGCATCAGGAGCATTTGACAAGATTGATACCCAGATCGCAGGACTGGGAGAGATCTCTGCTATCCAGGATCTGTATGTAGCACATAGTAAAGCTGCAATTGATGGAAAGAGCGCTTCTACAGCAAACTAAAACATATCAGATACGTAACTGCTCAGCACCCACTGTGAAGGTACTGAAAAGTTATGACAGATGAATAAAAGGAACAGCCTGTCCGATCAGCTGCTATTCAGTGACTGGTCAGACTGGCTGTTTTTTTGCCAAAATCACGAGACATACAAGTCAAAATGCCATCACCGAAGGTGATTAGAAATGCATACTGCATCGTAACTGTGAGGGTACTGAACAGTTACGACGCAACATTGACAAGTAATTGGAGCGGTGCTAGAATAAACAGGAAATACAGCATAACTGAATAAAATGTGTAAGGTGCCGGACGAAAAATGTCCGGTGAAAAGGGAAACCGGTGAGAATCCGGTACGAACTCGTCACCGTAATTCGCGAGTTGAGGCTAATAACCACTGGAAAACTGGGAAGGGAGCCAAAGTGTCAGAGCGATCAGTCGGGAGACCTGCCTTTTGCAGTACGGGAATAAGAACAGTTACTGTGCTCGGTAACTGAGAATTCAGGCCACGAGGGACTGGCAGTACAAAATTAAGGAAGTCAGAATCATACTGGCTGATTCTTGTGTAACCTGTGCCTCCGCTAATTGGCGGAGGTTTTTCTTGTATTGGACAGTAATAATTGGTCCGGTGGATCAATTATGATTTTCTTTTTTATTCATTTATGTACTCATATCTGAGAACAGGAGGATTTAACATGAAAAAGAAACTGGTAGTATTGATGTTATCAGCAGCCATGACAGCAACACTTCTGACTGGCTGTGGCGACACCAAAGAAACAACATCCGAATCTACAGCAACCGAAACAGAGGCAGAAGCCACCGAAGAAGCCGCAGATGACAGTGCATCTGACCAGGAGGCCGCAGATAAAGTAGCAGCCCTGATCGATCAGATCTATGTGCAGGAAAGAAACGACAACACTGACGAACAGTGTAAAGAAGCCAAAGAAGCCTGGGATGCTCTGACCGATGCACAGAAAGAACTGGTAGAAGGTGAAAATGCAGACCCTGATTACTTCGGAAGAGATACCGGTGACGCATCCAAGGACGATCCGTTAAACGGAGATGACATCGGTGACAACGAACTGCTGGTAGTAAGTTTCGGTACTTCTTTCAATGACAGCCGTGCAGCAGATATCGGAGGTATCGAGAAAGCCCTGCAGACCGCATATCCGGACTGGTCCGTAAGACGAGCCTTTACCGCACAGATCATCATCAACCATGTACAGGCCCGTGATGACGAGAAGATCGACAATATGGATCAGGCCCTGCAGCGTGCCGTAGACAATGGTGTAAAGAACCTGGTGGTACAGCCGACCCATCTGATGCATGGTGCTGAGTATGACGAACTGACAGAAGCAGTAGAAAGCTACAAAGATAAATTTGAATCCGTAACCATCGCAGAACCACTGTTAGGAGAAGTTGGGGACAGTGACGATGCAGTCAATGATGACAAAAAAGCAGTAGCAGAAGCCATCACGGCAGAAGCAGTGAAAACAGCCGGATACGACAGTCTGGAAGTTGCGGAAGCAGACGGAACCGCATTCGTATTCATGGGACACGGAACTTCCCACACTGCAAAGATCAGCTACAGCCAGATGCAGAGCCAGATGAACGATCTGGGATATAACAATGTATTTATCGGTACCGTAGAAGGAAAACCGGAAGATACCGCATGTGAAGCAGTGATCGAAAAGATCAAAGAAGCGGGATACAAAAAAGTAGTGCTTCGTCCGCTGATGGTAGTAGCCGGAGACCATGCAAACAACGATATGGCCGGAGATGATGAGGATTCCTGGAAGAGTCAGTTCGAGGCATCAGGAGCATTTGACAAGATTGATACCCAGATCGCAGGACTGGGAGAGATTGCTGCCATCCAGGATCTGTATGTAGCACATACCAAAGCTGCAATGGATGGAAATGATGCAGCTGTTTCCGAAGAGTCAGAGGAAACAGCCGGCACACTGGAAGATGGTACTTATGAAGCAGAATTTGACACAGACAGTGGAATGTTCCATGTTAACGAAGCAAATGACGGAAAAGGTATCCTGACAGTAAAAGACGGAAAAATGACGATCCATATCAGCCTGGTATCTAAGAATATCGTAAACCTGTATGTGGGAAAAGCAGCAGATGCACAGAAAGACGGTGCAGAACTTCTGCAACCAACAACCGATACGATCACCTATGATGACGGAAGTACAGAAGAAGTATATGGCTTTGATGTTCCGGTAAAGGCATTGGATGAAACCTTTGATCTGGCACTGGTCGGAACAAAAGGAAAATGGTATGACCACGAAGTAAGCGTAAGTGACCCGGTGAAGGCAGAGTAAGGAAATAGTTACCGAAAACGGAGTGGACAGTAACTTTGACGGCAAATCAGCCCCTTGACAAAAAAAGCAGAAGTTTGTATACTACATCCATATGGTTGATTCATAAGAAAATGCATTGATAAGAACCAGTAGCAGCAAGCATCCGTACAGAGAGGAGCCGGTTGGTGAGAGGCCCGCGGGGAACTTTCTGTGAATACATCTTTGAGCTTTGCACCGAACGCATCGTGCTGGTAGGCTGCAACGGAAGGACCTCCGTTATACGGGTCAGAGTATAGATTTACCTGTACTTACAGAGGCAGGAGGTGCGAACCTTCTGCGAAATTAGGTGGTATCACGGAACCTGGCTTCCGTCCTATAAAAAAGGACGAGGCCAGGTTTTTTTGATGCTCAGACTTTCAAACTCGGAAGCTGTTCGTGCTTGCACGATAAAGCTTCTGAACTTGAAAGTCGCCAAACATGAGAAAGTAGCGATTTACGGAGTAAATCAGCGAATTTCGAATGTTTGCAGGATTGCGGGAGCAGCAAAGCTGCGGAGCAATCCGGGGCATCAGATTCAATAAACACAAAAAGGAGAAAGTTTATCATGACAATTTATGACGAATTAGTTGCCCGTGGTCTGATCGCCCAGGTAACCGACGAAGAAGAAATTAAAGATTTGATCAATAATGGAAAAGCGACTTTTTACATCGGGTTTGACCCGACTGCAGACAGTCTGCATGTAGGACATTTTATGGCACTGTGCCTGATGAAACGTCTGCAGATGGCAGGAAACAAACCGATTGCACTGATCGGTGGAGGTACTGCCATGGTTGGTGATCCGTCCGGAAGAAGTGATATGCGTCAGATGATGACACAGGAAACTATTCAGCACAACTGTGACTGCTTTAAAAAACAGATGGAGCGTTTTATTGATTTCTCTGACGGAAAAGCACTGATGGTAAATAATGGAGACTGGCTGTTAGGATTAAACTATGTAGATTTCCTGCGCGAGATCGGACCGCATTTCTCCGTAAACCGTATGCTGACCGCAGAATGCTACAAACAGCGTATGGAAAAAGGATTAAGCTTTCTGGAGTTCAACTACATGCTGATGCAGAGCTATGACTTCTACATGCTGTACCAGAAATACGGCTGTAACCTGCAGTTTGGCGGAGACGACCAGTGGAGTAACATGCTGGGTGGTACCGAACTGATCCGCCGTAAATTAGGAAAGAACGCATGTGCCATGACCATCACCCTGCTGTTAAACTCTGAAGGAAAGAAAATGGGTAAAACACAGTCCGGTGCGGTATGGCTGGATCCAAACAAAACTTCTCCGTTTGATTTTTATCAGTACTGGAGAAATGTGGCAGATGCCGATGTCCTCAAATGTATCCGTATGCTCACTTTCCTGCCGTTAGAGCAGATTGACGAAATGGATAAATGGGAAGGAAGCCAGTTAAACCAGGCAAAAGAGATCCTGGCTTACGAACTGACTGCCCTGGTACATGGTGAGGAAGAAGCAAAGAAAGCACAGGAAGGCGCAAGAGCACTGTTCTCTGCGGGTAATGCAGCTAATATGCCATCCACAACACTGGCAGCCGAGGATTTTCAAGATAGTGCCATCGATCTGATTTCTCTGCTGTGTAAAGCCGGTCTGGTAACTTCCCGTTCGGAAGGACGTCGTGCCATCGAGCAGGGAGGTGTATCCGTAGACGGAGAGAAAATTACAGATATCCGTTACAACGTGAAAAAAGAAGATATTACAGAAGAAGGTCTTATTGTAAAACGTGGTAAGAAAAAATTCATGAAAATCTGCTTATAAGAAGGGTGTCACTTGCACGGGCATCACAATTGTGCTAAAGTAGAAAGATAGAGAAAAATTGTGGAAGCTCCGGAATGTTTCTGGGAAAACTCCGGAATCGTGGAGCTTCTGACAGCAATAAATATGAGGAGGAACATACAGTGAAAAAGTATGGAGTAAACGAACTTCGTCAGATGTTTCTGGACTTTTTCGAGAGCAAAGGTCATTTGGTAATGAACAGCTTTTCCCTCGTACCCCAGAATGATAACAGCCTTCTGCTGATCAATGCAGGTATGGCACCATTAAAACCGTATTTTACCGGAGCAGAGATTCCGCCGAGAACCCGTGTGGCTACCTGCCAGAAATGTATCCGTACCGGTGATATCGAGAACGTAGGAAAGACAGCCCGTCACGGTACTTTCTTCGAGATGCTTGGTAACTTCTCTTTTGGTGATTACTTCAAACACGAAGCCATCGCATGGTCCTGGGAATTTCTGACCAAAGTGGTAGGTTTGGATGAGAACCGTCTGTATCCGTCTGTATACGAAGAGGATGATGAAGCCTTCGATATCTGGAATAAAGAAATTGGTGTTCCGGCTGACAGAATCTTCCGTTTCGGAAAAGAAGACAACTTCTGGGAGCACGGCGCAGGTCCTTGCGGTCCGTGTTCTGAGATTTACTATGACCGTGGAGAAAAATACGGCTGCGGTAAACCGGGCTGTACCGTAGGATGTGACTGCGACCGTTATATGGAAGTATGGAATAACGTATTTACCCAGTTCGAAAATGACGGGGAAGGTCATTATGAGACTCTGAAACAGAAAAATATCGATACTGGTATGGGGCTGGAACGTCTGGCTGTTGTTGTTCAGGATGTAGATTCTATTTTTGATGTAGATACACTGTGTGCCCTGAGAAATAAGGTCTGTGAAGTTGCCGGAAAAACTTATGGTGTCAATCACGAGGACGATGTATCCATCCGTCTGATCACGGATCATATGCGTTCCGCTACCTTCCTGATCTCTGATGGGGTTATGCCGACCAATGAAGGAAGAGGCTATGTTCTTCGCCGTCTGATCCGTCGTGCGGCCCGTCACGGACGTCTTCTTGGTATCGAAGGACCGTTCTTGGAGAAACTGAGTGAGACTGTCATCGAAGGATCCAAAGACGGATATCCGGAACTGGAAGAAAAGAAAACCTTTATCCTGAACGTTTTGCATAACGAAGAGAGCCAGTTCAACAAGACCATTGACCAGGGTCTGAAGATTCTCGCCGATCTGGAAGCAGAGATGAAAGAAGCAGGAAAGTCCGTCCTTGGAGGCTCCGATGCCTTCCGTCTGTATGATACGTATGGATTCCCGATCGATCTGACGAAAGAGATTCTGGAAGAAAAAGGATACACTATTGATGAAGACGGCTTCAAAGAAGAGATGGAAGTGCAGAGAAAACGTGCAAGAGAAAGCCGTGCAGTCAGCAACTATATGGGCGCAGATGCAACTGTATACGATGAGATCGACCGCAATATCACAACCGAATTTGACGGATATGACAAACTGGAAGTTGCCTCCAAAGTAACTGTTCTGACCACAGAGGCAGAGATCGTGGATTCCCTGATGGAAGGTCAGAAAGGAACCATCTTTGTAGAAAAGACACCGTTCTACGCTACCATGGGTGGACAGGAAGGTGACACCGGTGTGATCACCACTGCAAACGGTGTATTCCGTGTGGAAGATACCATCAAACTTCGTGGCGGCAAATACGGTCATGTAGGTGTGATGGAATCCGGTATGATCTCCAACGGAGATGAAGTAACACTGAAAGTAGACGAGCAGGAAAGAAAAGACACCTGTAAGAACCACAGTGCAACCCATCTGCTGCAGAAAGCCCTGAAGACTGTTCTTGGCGCTCATGTAGAACAGAAAGGGTCTCTGGTGAATCCGACCAGACTGCGTTTCGATTTCGCACACTTCCAGGCAATGACTCCGGAAGAGATTGCAGAAACAGAGGCTCTGGTAAATAAAGAGATCCAGGCTGCACTGCCGGTAACCACACAGATCATGGGTATCGAAGAAGCTAAGAAAACAGGTGCTATGGCACTGTTCGGTGAGAAATATGGCGATGAGGTACGTGTGGTATCCATGGGCGATTTCTCTGTAGAACTCTGTGGTGGTACTCATGTGGCAAATACAGCGAATATTACATTGTTCAAGATCGTATCCGAAGCAGGTGTTGCGGCAGGTGTTCGTCGTATCGAAGCACTGACAGGTAACAACGTGATCGAATACTATCGTCAGATGGAAGAAAATCTGCATACAATCGCAAAAACACTGAAGACCAGTCCTGCTGAGATCACAGAAAAGATCACACATCTGCAGAAAGAAGTAAAAGAACTGCAGAGTGAAAATGAATCTCTGAAGAGTAAGATGGCTCAGGATTCTCTGGGAAATGTTATGGATCAGGTTGTGGAAGTAAAAGGTGTGAAAGTTCTGGCATCTGCCGTTGATGGCGTAGATATGAATGGGCTGCGTGACCTGGGCGATCAGCTGAAAGAAAAACTGGGTGAAGGTGTGGTAGTTCTGGCATCTGCCAAAGATGGCAAAGTAAGCCTTCTTGCCATGGCAACACAGGGTGCTATGGATAAAGGAGCACATGCAGGTAATCTGATCAAGGCAGCGGCTGCAATCGTCGGAGGCGGCGGTGGTGGACGTCCGAATATGGCACAGGCCGGCGGCAAGAACCCGGATAAGATTCCGGAAGCTATCGCAAAAGTAGCAGAACTGGTAGAGGGACAGCTGAAATAATTCCAGTCCGGAAAAAACAACAAAAAACCGGAAAAATTTCAAAAAACCAGTTGACGAAATAAAAAAATCTGCTATAATAAATACCAGTGCAATAAAATACCCAAACAGTTGTATTATGCACAATCTACAACTGGAGGGAGGTTAGGTGTGAGACTATGTCAAACGTTATCGTAAAAGAAAACGAAACTTTAGATAGTGCTCTGCGTAGATTTAAACGTAGCTGTGCAAAAGCAGGCATTCAGCAGGAAATCCGCAAAAGAGAGCATTACGAGAAACCAAGTGTTCGTCGTAAGAAAAAATCTGAAGCTGCAAGAAAACGTAAATATAATTAATATGTGCACATTGGCGTAAGCTATGAGAAGAGGGATACTGCGAGCAGGATCCCTCTTTTACGTATATATTTTTCAAATCTTATAATTTCTTTAAGATTTGAAATCTGTATAGTCTTTTGCAAAAGCATATGATATAATTTTCGCAGAATAGAAATCTGCTTATAAGTGCAGAAAAAGAAATGAGGGGAAATTTCTATGTGGACACATGCAGTATACGGCACAGATCTGTATCATTTTATCCAATGGTTTATTCTGTATAGTTTCATGGGATGGGTAGTGGAATCTATCTATATGTCATTTTGTAACAGAAAACTGACGAATCGTGGATTTGCTTTTTCACCCTTTTGTCCGATTTATGCGGTAGGAGCTCTGTCAGTGTATGGAATGCTTCGTCCGCTGGCAGGTCAATATGTGGTGCTTTATCTGGCGGGCGCGGTTCTTGCTACGACATTGGAATATATTACGGCAGTGCTTATGCGAAATCTGTTTGGACAGGTCTGGTGGGATTATACGGAGAAACCTTTTAATTATAAAGGTGTGATCTGTCTGGAGAGTACTATAGCGTGGGGATTCTATACAATCTTTATGTTTGGCTTCCTGCAGAGATTTGTAAACTTCGTATCCGACAGCTATTCTGTTCGATTTGGCAGAGACCTGGCGGCAGTCGTGGTTGTGATCTATACATTTGATTTTTCATTGCATCTGTTCAAAGCGAAAATGAACAGAATGCCGAGAAAAGTGGAAGAAATGAAAGAGCGTGTCAGTTTTTATATTGGAAAACGCTAGGAAAAATGAGGTAACTATTCCGCAGGTAACTGTGAGGGTACTGAACAGTTACAGAATGAGAAAAAAACGGGTGCTAACCCAGGGTGTGATAATCCTGAGTCAGCACCTTTTTATATTGTTCCTGTAAAGTTTCCAGAGTGAAAGGCTCTGTGCTTTCGGCATGAACACCATGGGAGGCAGCGAGCTCCTCGGTGTAATCGGAAAGCTTGTAAACGGTATAGATATTCTGATCATGATTATAATGAGTGACCAGAGGGATCAGATCAGCATTACGGATGGAAAGAGCATCGGAGACCGGATCCCGTACAATGGTAATATCTGCCATGCCACCAAGGAGACAGGCGGGGTCTTTCTGCGTGGAAATAAAATTTCCAAGAGAGTAATAGACCAACATCTGATGTCCACTGTCATCTGTTAGCGTCTCAAAATTCTGTAGCGTATGGCTATGGGCACAGATGGCAATATCGACACCCTGCTGTAACAGCAACTGGAGAAATGTTTTCTCCTCTGTATTTGGTTCGGTGGAATACTCTGCTCCGGTGTGAAGAAAGGCGATGGTCATATCACCGATTTCCTTTGCTTTTTTGACATCGGATATTACCCGATCCGTGCGGAGAAGGTCAACTGCATAATCCGGAAGTTCATCGTAAGGTTCATTATTTACTGTAGTTGTGTAATTCAGAAGGGAAAAAGTAATATCCTTGCAACTGATGGTAGTGATTTCGCCGGCACTTTCTGCGGAATCATGGATGCCGAGGAGAGCAACTTCCGGGTAATTGGTCTCCCAGTATCGGATAGTATCGGTGATACCGGTGATTCCCTTGTCAAAAACATGGTTGTTTGCCTGTTCCACGATATCGAATCCGGCGGTAACAAGTGCATCACCGATTTCCACAGGGGCTCCGAAAGCGGGATAAGAAGAAATGTTTGCGTGATCGGATACAAAGATACTTTCTTCATTGACTGCGGCGAGGTCTGCGGCAGAGATATCATCCCGGATGTGTTCATACAGGTGATCATAATTCCATACGGTCTGAGTGGTATCTGCTGATTCATAGATTCCCTGATGAATCAGATTATCGCCGACGGCAACAAAATGAATGGTATTATTTTCCAGTTCCTGCTGTTTTTGCAGCTCAGCTTCCTGTTTTTGTTTTATTTGTTTCTGGAGTTCAGCTTCCTGGGCGGCGGCCATTTGGTGATTGTGATAGAGTGTGACGAATAAACCGATTCCGGCAGTCAGGATCAGACAGGTACTGGCAAGAAATATCTTTTGACGCCGAACCTGTTGCTGGCGTTTCCGTTTTTGCTCCAGTTTGTGTGATTCCCGCATCCGGCTGGTATTGTTTTGTGTGCTAGGTGTATCCATAAAGTTCCTCGTTGTTTCTCATTCTGTAATAATTATCGTAACTATTCAGCAGGTAGCATTCCGCAAGGTGTTTTGGCATGTGTTTTACCAAGATCCCGAGACATACAAGTCAAGCATCACCGAAGGTGATTAGAAATGCATATTGACTCGTAACTGCTAGAGCGTGTCTGAAAAATCATTTCCGCAATCTGCAAGCCCCACTTTGCGGTATATTTTACCCTCATTCGGTTGCCGTAGCCCGCTACGCCGCCCTCATTCGGATAAAATCTCCCACAAACTGAGACTCGCAGCTCACTAAAAGCCTTTTTCAGACACGCTCTAGGGTACTGAACAGTTATTGATTTTCTTTAGCTGACATATAAATATAACTATTATACAAAAAAAGAAAGAAAGTGGCAAGAAAATCTCAAGCAAATTGTATAAAAAAAGTAAAGAACAGGTTACTGTTCACATTCCCGTGCAAAAAGCAGATGTTCCGGCATATAGTGAAACAAAGACCTGAAACGGGCAAAGGCGATGAAGAAAAGAATTACCACATGGGTATTACTTCTGATGCTGATAACGGCTGAACTCTGTCCGGTGAAAATCCAGTGTGCGGTACAGCCGGCGCCGGAGATCAGCGCACCGGGAGCGGTACTTATGGAACCATCTACAGGAACTGTTTTATACGAAAAAAACGGAGAAGAACAGCGAAGTCCGGCAAGCATTACCAAAATCATGACTCTGCTTCTGATTTTTGAAGCACTGGAAGACGGACAGATCACGTTGGAGGAAGAGGCGGTAACCAGTGCCTATGCAAAAAGCATGGGGGGATCTCAGGTTTTTCTGGAAGAGGGAGAAAAACAGACAGTGGAGACCCTGATCAAATGTATCGTAGTTGCATCGGGGAATGATGCATCTGTGGTAATGGCAGAACATCTTGCGGGAAGTGAGGAAGAATTTGTCAAAAGAATGAATGAAAAAGCCGGAGAGCTTGGCATGCTACATACACAGTTTGAGGACTGCTGCGGACTTACAGATTCCGAGGAACATTATACCACGGCTTCTGATGTCGCAATTGTCTCGAGAGAACTGATTACCCGCTTTCCCCGTATCCTTGAGTATTCCTCTATCTGGATGGAAAATATTATCCACAGAACGGCACAGGGAGAGAAAGAATTCTGCCTGACCAATACCAATAAGCTGATTCGCAGTTATGAAGGGTGCGTTGGTCTGAAAACCGGAAGTACCAGTGTGGCAAAATATTGTGTATCAGCAGTTGCACAGAGGGGAGAGATGACGTTGCTTGCGGTAGTCATGGGTGCGCCGGATGCCAAGGTGCGATTTAAAGATGCGGCAGCCTTGCTTGATTATGGATTTGGAAAGTGTAATCTTTATCTGGATGAAAACAGGAAAAATCCGGATCCGGTACCTATAAAAGGAGGCGTGAAAGCGGAGGTGTCATGCCGGTATACAGGAGAATTCCGGTATCTGGATACAGAAGGGAAAAATCTTTCGCAGATAGAAAAGAAGATTGTGTATATGAAGAATCTGCAAGCACCGGTAAAAAAAGGAGATATCGTTGGCGAAGCACAGTATTTGCTGGATGGAAAGGTGATTGGCAAAACGGATATAGTGGCTGCGAAATCTGTAAAAAAGGCAGGCCTGTGGGATTATATCAAACATATCAGAAAGAGAATGATAAAGGGCGATGATTATTCGGCAGACAGGTAACTGTTTGATACAAAAACTGACGGGAATGAAACAGAAAACTGTTTTCCCGTCAGTTTTGAAAATGTAACAGTATCGGTTCCTGGTTTACATTACGATCTGCGCAGAACGTATCGGAATCATCACATCTCGAAAATTACTGCCTGATAACCTGGCATATGAAGGATATCTCCGTTAAGATCCAGTGTGTCCAGATTGTTCATCAGCACTTTTTTGTAAGTTCCAGGAAGAACAACGTCCTGAGCATCGTGCTGATAATTGGCAACTACCAGCAGAGTTCTGTCTGTGCCTTTTCTGTAATAAGCCATCAGATTGGTCTGTTCTTCTTTGTATGGGACAAATTCGCCGTATACAACCACATCTTTGTATTCCGGATTCTTGCGGAGGGCGATCAGCTCTTTGTACCAGTGATACATGGAATCCGGGCGATTCGCCTGTTCAGCGGCATTGATATCGGTATAATTCGGATTCACTTTCAGCCATGGGGTTCCTGTGGTAAATCCTGCATTAGCAGTTGCATCCCACTGGAATGGAGTACGGGCATTGTCACGGCTATAAGGAACAACAGCTTTGAAAGCGGATTCCGGAGTCAGTCCGGCGTCCAGTGCTACCTGATACTCGTCGAGGGTGCTGCAGTCATCAATTTCATCTATGGAGTGGAAAGCAACATTTGTCATACCAAGTTCCTGTCCCTGATAGATGAAAGGCAGTCCGCGGAGCATAACGTTGACAGCGGCAAGCATTTTCTTACTGGTGTCGCTGACGTCTGATTCCGGGATATAGTGGCTGACACCGCGAGGCTCATCATGATTTTCGATGATATTGGAGATGAATCCGATATCCCCCAGGCGTTTCTGGGTACCGAAAGCAGCTTTTTTGTATTCCTCACCCCATACAACCGGTTTGCATTTGTACCATCCGTCATCGGATTTGCCGGCGATGGTTTCGGCAAAATCAAACATGGAAGAGAAGTGGCCATTGTTTCCGGTAAATGCTTCCAGAGCATCCGGGCGATCGGTAAATACTTCACCTACAGTAAATGCCTGATGTTTTTCGAATGTTTCTGTTTTCATCTCATGCAGAAAGTCATCGATACCTTCCGCATCATGAAGCATGTTATCGATGCTTGCCAGTCCGTCATCACGGTCTGCAGGATAGCTGGTATAAATATTCGGCTTTTTAATGTTCATGATTGCATCGATACGGAAGCCGGCTACACCGCGATCCAGCCACCAGTTGATCATTTTGTATATTTCTTCCCGGAGTTTGGGATTCTCCCAGTTCAGATCCGGCTGTTTTTTGTGAAAGACATGCATGTAATATTTGTCGGTGTGTCCCGGCAGAAGATCCCATACAGGACCGCCGAAATAAGAACGCCAGTTGTTTGGTAATTTGTAATCCTTGGCATCTGCAATATAAAAATATTTACCGTATTCGCCGTCCGGATCTTCGCAGGCTTTTTTAAACCATTCGTGTTCGTCGGAACAGTGGTTGACAACCAGATCCATAACGATATACATATTACGGGATTTTGCTTCTTTTAACAGTTCGTCCATATCCTCCATGGTTCCAAATCTTGGATCGATATCATAATAATCGGAGATATCATATCCCTGATCTGCCAGTGGAGAACAATAGATCGGGGAGAGCCAGATAATATCGATTCCCAGATCTTTAAGATAATCCAGTTTGCTGATCACACCTTTCAGATCACCGATACCGTCGCCATTGGTATCGTAAAAACTTTTTGGATAAATCTGATATGCGGCTTTTTCGTGCCACCATTTTTTCTCTAACATTGTAGAATCCTCCTTGTGTATGGCCTGTGAATTATTTAGTGACATTATAGACAATGCTGAGGAGAAAAACCACCGAAAAACTGATTAAAAAGTATATTATTCTGACTTTTTGGAAAGATATAATTTTCGGTATTACAGAGGAGTGATTCCGGTTTTGCGCTTGAAAAGTCGCTGAAAATTCCCCATATTATTGAATCCACATTCCAGACAGATTTCTGTTATCTGTGCATCACCTGTCTCTAACAGCCGGATGACCTTATTCAAACGGTAATCGTTAATATAATCGATGGGAGTTTTCCCGATAGAACGTTTGAAAAAGCGGCAGAAATACTGCTCGTTCATATTTACCTGGGAAGCCAGATCCTGCACATACAGTTTTTCATGGTAATGATCCGTGATATAAGAAAGCACGGTTTTGATGGCTGTGATCTTCTGATTTTCTGTTCTGGGCGACTGGCACATCAAACCGGCTTCTATGAGAATCCCGATGAGTTGAAGTATCCCTGCCTTGATCTGCAGCTGAGAGATGACATCATCCGTAAGAATCTGTTCGCCGGTGAGCAGAGTTTCTTTGCTTCGCGAAAAAATATGACTGATCTGTTGATAACAGCTGCGGAAGACAGAAAAAAAAGGGGCTGGTCTGATCGAGAAAACGGGGAAATGTCAGCTTATTCTGCGTCAGTGGAAGTAAAATGGATTCATCGATCGAGTCATAATCCTGGAAAAGGAGCATAGATGGTGAGAAAACAACTGCCTGTTCATCAAATTCCATACTCAGGGAACGCAGAGAATGAAGTTCTCCGCTGTTAATAAATAAAAAACATTCTCGGTCAGTTCCGTAAGGTTCCATATTGATATCCAGTTTGAAAGAACCGTGATGAAGATAAACGATTTCAACCTCCTCATGCCAATGATGGCGGACACGAAGACGGTGACTGGGATTGCAAAAATGATAATAAGCACAGGGAAACAGGCGTGTACCGTGGGACTGCTTTTCTTTCAGAGACGGTTGCTGAGATGTCTGATTCATATAAAGTTCCTCCTGCTGATAAAATTATTTGGTAATTATCCGGAAGATAGTATTCCACTAAAAACCGAACAGTTGCGATACGTCTATCTTATCATACTAAACGGGTCTTTTCTATCATAGGATACATAGGAGGGGTAAAAATGAAAAGAATCTGGGAGCGGGAGATGTGGATAGTGCTGGGATTCCTTGCCGGATGTTTTGCTCTTGGAATGGCAGGCGGGATCCTGTTTGCCAATCTTGCATATCCGTGCCGAAACGGACAAAATCAGATATTAGAATTGTATGCACTGACGCAGATTAAAAAGAAAGAAGGAAAATCAACAGAATATTTCTGTTATCTTCTGGAAAACAGAATATTTGCAGTTTTGTTTTTTATACTGACGGGACTTACAGGTGCCGCGCACTTTATTGTGGTGGCAGCGGCAGCCTGGATGGGATTTCTTGCAGGTGCGGTGGGAAGCCTTTTGATTCTGGAACTTGGACTGGAGGGATTCCTGATTTTTGCAGGTTCTTTATTTCCACAGGCTTTTGTATATTTTCCTGCAGTTGCACTGTTGATGACAAAAATTTACAAAGAAGGGGGAAATATCTGGAAGAAACCGGTAAAAGTAATAAGAATCTATTTTTTGACCGGTTTGATCGCAATGATTCTGTGTCTTTCAGGTGTTGTTTTTGAAGCATATATTCATCCGGTATGGATGAGATGGATTCTGGGACGATTATGCTGAGAAAATATTTTACAAGATATGGTAGACATAAGATTTAAGCGTTCGATATGTTGTAGTTTTGGATGAAAATTGGGAAATGTAGAGATAAATCTGAAAAATAAGGGTTTGCTTTTCTGAAAAAACACAGTTATAATAAATTTACATGCAAAAACAGGTGAGGTTTTTGCTCTATCATTATACAATGAGGACACGGGAAAATATGGAAACAGAGATAAAAATATTTATATCTTATTTACATAATACAAAAAGAATGTCCGGCAATACGGTGGTGTCCTATGAGAGAGATCTGAGGAAAATGATGCAGTATTTTCAGGAAGCACATCAGATTACCCGGGTACAGGATATCACGGAAACCAGTCTGAATTCTTATATGTTGTATCTGGAAAAGAATCATTTTGCAGCGTCTACGGTATCGAGAAGCGTAGCTTCCATGCGTGCGTTTTTCCAGTATCTGTATCAGGAGCATCTCATAGAAAATAATCCGGCAGATCATCTGCATCCGCCCAAGGTAGAAAAAAAGATGCCACAGATTTTGTCTGTGGAGGAAGTGGATCTGCTTCTTCGTCAGCCGTCGGACAGGACGCCGAAAGGATTGCGGGATCGGGCAATGCTGGAACTGTTGTATGCCACCGGAATCCGGGTCAGTGAACTGATTCATCTGGAAATGTCGGATGTGAATCTGGCGATGGGATATATTAATTGTCGGGATACGGACAGTGAGCGGGTGATCCCTTTTGGAAGCCAGGCAAAAAAGGCATTACAGCAATATATGCATACAGTGCGGAACGGGTTCCTGAAGGAGCAGGAAAGCGAAGTGCTTTTTACAAATTGTTCGGGAAAACCGATGAGCAGACAGGGATTCTGGAAAGTACTGAAACACTATGCACAGACTGCCGGGATCGAGAAAGATATTACGCCGCATACTCTGCGGCATTCGTTTGCTGCACATCTGATCCAGAACGGAGCAGACTTAAAAAGTGTGCAGGAGATGTTGGGACATTCGGATATATCGACAACGCAGATGTATCTGAATATGAATGTGTATAAAATCAGGGATGTTTATACCAAAGCACACCCGAGGAAATAAGAGGAGAGAAATTATTATGAGTATTCAACTGTTGAAAAAACTGCCAACACCGACGGAGATCAAAGCTGATTATCCGGTGACACAGAAAGTGGCACAGATCAAAGCGGAGAGAGATGAGATGATCCGAAAAGTATTTACCGGAGAGTCCGATAAGTTTCTGGTCATCATCGGACCTTGTTCCGCAGATAACGAAGAGGCAGTTTGTGAATATATCAACCGTCTGTCCAGGGTACAGGAAGAAGTGGCAGATAAGCTGATCCTGATTCCGAGAATCTATACAAACAAACCGAGAACAACCGGAGAGGGTTACAAAGGGATCCTTCATCAGCCGGATCCGGAGAAGAAACCGGATCTGCTGCATGGTCTGATCGCTATCCGTAAGATGCATATGCGTGCCATCGAGGAATCGGGTCTGACAGCAGCCGACGAAATGTTGTATCCGGAAACCTGGAGATATCTGGATGATATTCTTTCTTATGTTGCTATTGGAGCTCGCTCTGTGGAGAATCAGCAGCATCGTATGGTAGCAAGCGGTATGGATGTTCCAGTGGGTATGAAAAATCCAACCAGTGGGGATCTGTCTGTGATGCTGAATTCTGTTGTGGCAGCACAGATCAAACAGAACTTTATCTACAGAAACTGGGAGGCTGAGACGGACGGCAATCCGCTGGCTCATACAATTCTTCGCGGAGCAGTGAATAAACATGGCAATGCGATCCCGAACTATCATTATGAGGATCTGCAGTTCCTGCTGGAAAAATATAATGAGAGAGATCTGCAGAATCCGGCGACGATCGTGGATGCGAATCATTCGAATTCGAACAAGCAGTTTAAGGAGCAGATCCGTATTGTGAAAGAAGTGCTTCACAGCAGAAATGTTTCCGAGGATATTAAGAAGCTGGTGAAGGGCGTGATGATCGAGAGTTATCTGGTTGAGGGCAGCCAGAAGATCGGATGTGAGAATCACGTATACGGAAAATCGATTACGGATCCTTGCCTGGGCTGGGAGGATTCGAGAGAGCTGCTGCATACGATTGCGGAGCTTTGTTAGGATAAAAAACAAAAAAATAAGAGTAGTTGGCTAAGGGGACGTGGCTGGCTTGCGATCCATGGGTGGACAACTTGGGCAGGGCAACTTTGAACTAATCACTAACTTCGACTAATTGACGCTGGTCAGCTGACCAGCGCCAAAGTCTACGTAAGTGCTGGATTTCAAAGCTTGCCCTGAACGCCCAAAAAGTGTTGTCCACCCATGGATTGCAAGCCAGCCACTGGTTTTGGCAAACGGCGTTAAGTTTGTTTGTTACAGAAAGCTGTTTTCTGATACATAAGATAAAAATGGTTAGTTTGTAGATTTTTTACTGCATAATCTCATTGCCAGCAAAAACACTCCTCCGGCGACAAGAACACCTCCAAACAGTGCTACATATCCGCCCGTCTTTATTTCACATAATATGCGGTAGGTAAACAGGCCGCATCCACATCCAAGTATCATTCCACAACAGGGCAGGATGATCCATTTTGTTGCGGGAAATCGGAATTTCACGTTTTTATGTAAAAAGAGCAGGTTCAGTCCTGTGATTACCAGTTGGCTCAGGAGGAGACCGAAGAGGTAGCCGCGGATTCCCAGGCGGGGGATTGCGAAGTAGACGAAGAGGATTCGGATTCCAAGGCCGGCGAGGTTTTGGATCAGGCATTGGACGGTGTGTCCCAGGCCGTTCAGGATCCCGGTCAGAGTGGCGGTGAGATAGAGGAAAGGACAGAGGAATGCCAGGATCTGTAAAAAGATGCCGGCGTCCTGGTTTCGGTAGAAGATCTGTGCCAGCTCTTTTCCGAAAAAGAAGAAGATTCCTCCGGATAAAAAGCCGAGCCACAGACAGTACTGAATGGTCTGTTCGGTAGAGCGGATGATTGCATCTTCTTTTCCGGCTGCCTGCTGTCCGGCGATGGTTGGGAGGAGCATCGTGGAGAGGGCGGACGTGATCGCAGAAGGAAATAAAATAAAGGGTAATGCCATACCGGTCAGTGCGCCATACAGACTGAGGGACTGTGCGTTTGTAAGTCCGGATGCTTCGAGTTTTCCTGGGATGAGGATGGCTTCGGTACTCTGTAAGAGGTTGACGAGCATGCGGTTCAGGGTGAGCGGGACGGATAAGGTAAGGATTTCCCAGAGGCAGGAACGGACGCGAAAGTCGGTAGTGCCTTTATAGGAAGGTTTCTGGAAAGCGAGACAGACAACGCAGAAGAAGCATGCCGCCAGTTCTCCGAAAAGCATGCCGCCAACGGCGAGAATCGGTGTCGGAGCAAGGTTTTGCTCCAGGAAAATCAGGTAAATGACATAAGAAGCACCCACCCGGGCAAACTGTTCCAGTAATTGTGATACAGCCGGAACCGTGGTTCGGCGGGTGGAAAAGTACCAGGCATGGATGCAGGTGTGTATGGAACAGAGGGGCAGACTGAAAGCAAGCAGCTGCAGAAGTTCACAGCATCGGATCTCATGTAAGATATGAAGGCTGATCCAGGGTGCGCGGGTGTACAGAAAAAAGGACACGATCAGTGAAAGTCCCACAGAAAGTCCGCTGCCACTCAGGAAAAATACCCATCCCTTTCTCGGATTTCCCTTGGATAAAGCGGCGGAGCAACAGCGGGATAAGGCACTCTGAATGCCGGCGGTGACACCGGAGAGGCAGAAGGCATAGACCGGGAAAATCATCTGGTAGATTCCCAGACCCTGTGCACCAATGGTGCGGGATAGGAATATCCTATAAAAGAAGCCAATCAGGCGGCTCAAGATACCCGCACAGGTGAGGATGGCAGTACCGGTGAGGACAGGATGCTTCGCAGAAGAAAACATAACAAGCTCCGGGGCTTTTTTTAAAATATATGAGGCTGCCAGCCTTGACAGAACCGGGGAGTCGTGTTATATTGACAAAGGGTCATATCCCAGTAGATTACTAGGGAATCTGAAAGACCAAAGGAAACTTCCGGAAGGGAGGCAACATGAAATTATCAACGAAGGGCAGATACGGTCTCCGAGCGATGATCGATCTGGCTGTATATAGTGAAAAAGAACCGGTGTCTATACAGAGTATAGCGGATCGGCAGAACATCTCCGAGCGTTATCTTGAACAGCTGATGGCCAGTCTGAAAAAGGAAGGACTGGTGAAAAGCATCCGGGGAGCCAACGGAGGGTACCAGCTGGCAAGACCGGCAATCGGTATCTCGGTTGGAGATATCCTTCGTGCACTGGAAGGAGATCTGCGGGCAGTAACCTGTCCGGCAAACGGCGAAGAAGGAAATGGTGGCTGCGAAAATGCAGATCTGTGTGTGACGCGATATGTATGGCAGCGCATCAACGAAGGAATTACTCATGCAGTGGATACCATGTATCTCAACCAGTTGGTGGAAGAGAGTAAAAAACTGAAAGAAAAAGGACAGGTACAGCCTGCAGGCTGTCAGGGATAGGAGGAAAAATCATCATGAAGAAAATTATTTATCTGGATAATGCGGCAACCACAAAAGTTGCACCGGAAGTAGTAGAGGCGATGCTCCCGTATTTTACGGAGTACTATGGCAATCCGTCCAGCGTATATGAACTGGCAGGAATCAGCAAAAAAGCAGTGACAGAAGGAAGAGAAAAAGTAGCTTCTGTCATCGGAGCAAATCCGAACGACATCTACTTTACCGCAGGTGGTTCCGAGTCTGATAACTGGGCACTGAAAGCTACTTACGAAGCATATAAATCAAAAGGAAACCACATCATCACCACAAAGATCGAGCATCATGCGATCCTGCATACCTGCGAATGGCTGGAAAAACAGGGAGCAAAGATCACTTACATCGATGTAGATGAAAATGGTGTTGTAGATCTGGATCAGCTGCAGAAAGCCATCACACCGGAGACCATCCTGATCTCAGTCATGGCAGCAAACAATGAGATCGGTACCTTGCAGCCAATCAAAGAAATCGGTGCGATCGCAAAAGAACACGGTATTTTACTCCATACCGACGCTGTACAGGCATTTGGTCAGATTCCGATCAATGTAGACGAATGTCATATTGATATGTTAAGCTCCAGCGGACATAAGATCAACGGACCAAAAGGTATCGGATGTCTGTATATCCGCAAAGGACTGAAACTGCGTTCCTTCGTTCACGGTGGTGCTCAGGAGAGAAAAAGAAGAGCCGGAACAGAAAATGTACCGGGTATCGTAGGATACGGTGTGGCAGCAGAACGTGCACTTCGTACCATGGAAGAACGTACCGCAAAAGAAATCGAAGTAAGAGATTACATGATCAAAAAGATCCAGGAAGAGATCCCGTACTGCAAACTGAACGGACATCCAACCCTGCGTCTGCCGAACAACGTAAACTTCAGCTTCCAGTTCATCGAGGGAGAATCCCTGCTGATCATGCTGGATATGGCAGGCATCTGCGCATCCAGTGGTTCCGCCTGTACTTCCGGATCTCTGGATCCTTCCCATGTACTGCTGGCCATTGGGCTGCCTCATGAGATCGCACACGGATCTCTGCGTCTGACGCTGAGTGAGGAAACCACAAAAGAAGATGCAGATTTTGTTGTTGAGCAGATCAAAGGTATCGTAGCGCGTCTGAGAAGCATGTCTCCGCTGTACGAAGACTTTATGAAAAAACAGAATAAATAACAGAAAAAAATAACATACGAATATACGGAGGAAATATAGATATGTATAGTGAAAAAGTAATGGATCATTTTCAGCATCCGAGAAATGTTGGGGAAATCGAAAACGCCAGCGGTGTAGGTACCGTAGGTAATGCAAAATGTGGAGATATCATGAGAATGTATCTGGATATCGATGACAACGGTATCATTCAGGATTGCAAATTCAAAACATTCGGTTGTGGTGCAGCTGTTGCAACCAGTAGTATGGCCACTGAACTGGTAAAAGGAAAAACTATTCAGGAAGCACTGGAAGTAACTAATAAAGCTGTTATGGAAGCACTGGACGGACTGCCGCCTGTAAAGGTACACTGTTCCCTGCTGGCTGAGGAAGCCATCCACGCAGCACTGTGGGATTATGCGGAGAAACATCACATCAAGATCGAAGGCTTAAGCAAACCGAAGTCCGATATCAGTGAAGGGGAGACCGAAGAGGAAGAATATTAATGAAAAAAAAGGTAGTTGTAGGGCTGTCCGGAGGAGTTGACTCCTCTGTGGCAGCCTGGCTGTTAAAAGAACAGGGTTACGATGTGATCGGAGTAACCATGCAGATATGGCAGGACGAGCCGGAGCTGATCCAGGAAGAAAACGGGGGATGCTGCGGCCTTTCTGCCGTTGACGATGCCAGAAGAGTGGCACAGATCCTTGATATTCCATATTATGTTATGAATTTCAAAAAAGAATTCAAGGCAAATGTCATGGACTATTTTGTGGACGAGTATCTGCACGGCCGCACACCGAATCCGTGTATCGCCTGCAACCGCTATGTAAAATGGGAGTCCCTGCTGCAAAGAAGTCTTGCCATCGGTGCGGACTATATTGCCACCGGACATTATGCAAGAATCGAGCAGCTGCCAAACGGCAGATATGCGATCCGCAATTCTGTGACTGCGGCAAAAGATCAGACCTATGCACTGTACAATCTGACACAGGAACAGTTAAAGCGGACACTAATGCCGGTAGGTGAGTACTCCAAAGACCAGATCCGTGTCATGGCAGAAAAGATCGGACTTCCGACCGCACACAAAAAAGATTCTCAGGAGATCTGCTTTGTGGATGATAACGATTATGCAGGATTTATCGACGGGTACGGTCAGGGAAAAGTGCCGGAAGGCAATTTTGTGGACAAAGACGGTAAAGTTCTCGGACGTCACAAAGGAATCACCCGTTATACGATCGGACAGAGAAAAGGACTGAATATCGCGCTTGGAAAACCGGTATTTGTACAGAAGATATGCCCGGAAACCAATGAAGTGGTTCTTGGAAGTAACGAAGATCTGTTTACGACCACTGTGCGGGCAAACCGCCTGAATTTTATGGCAGTGGAAGACATTCCGGAAGAGATCGGAGCTCTCGGAAAGATTCGTTATAATCACAGAGGGGATACCTGCAAAGTAAAACGAATCGGTGAAGACTTACTGGAATGCCACTTTGATACTCCGGTCAGGGCAGTGACACCGGGACAGGCACTGGTACTGTACCAGGGAGAGTATGTGCTGGGAGGGGGAACCATTGTATGACGGGCCGGAAAGGAACCATTCCATATGAAGGAAGAATAACTGCAGACTGTCATATCCACACGGAATTTTCGTCGGACAGCGAGACAAAAATCACAGATCAGATAGAACGTGCCATCGCACTGGGACTGGATCATATCTGTTTTACAGATCATATGGATATGGATTATCCGGAGGGAGAATTCGAACTGGATACGGATGCCTATGTAAAACGGGTACTGGAGCTACAGGAAGAATACAAAGACCGGATCCGCATCTGCCTTGGTGTGGAACTGGGCATGCAGGAGCATCTGAAAGACCGCCAGCAGGCCTACATTGAAAAATATCCTTTTGATTTCGTCATTGGTTCCATGCATCTGATCCACGGAGAAGACCCTTATTTTGGAAAAATATATGAAGAAATGGGGGATGAAGAGGCGTATCGTGAATACTTCCGGGCAACTCTGGAAAACTTAAAAAGAGCACCGAAGATCCATACACTGGGACATCTGGACTATGCGGTGCGCTACGGGAAAGAGAAAGACAGATATTATTCCTATGAGAGATTTTCACAGGAAATCGATGCGATCCTGCAGTATCTGATCAGTCATCAGATTGCACTGGAAGTAAATACAGCAGGTCTTCGAATGCTTGGCTTTACCAATCCTCACCCGGATGTGATCCGCAGATACCGGGAAATGGGCGGAGAACTGATTACAGTCGGTTCCGACGGTCATGTGCCGGAGTATCTGGGCTATGGATTTGACCGACTTCCGGAATTACTGTCTGACTGTGGATTCGATTCTTATACAGTGTTCAGAAAGGGAAAACCGGAATTCAGAAAAGTTTTGGTGAAAATTTGAAAATATGCTTGAATTTTTCAGGCAAATTAGGTAGAATAATTATAGGTTGATGTTTCTTTAACAATCTTATAGAAACCTCACAAATTTTATTTACTTTTTAGGAGGAATGAAAATCATGGCAGTAAAAGTAGCAATTAATGGTTTTGGACGTATCGGTCGTCTGGCATTCAGACAGATGTTTGGAGCAGAGGGATTTGAAATCGTTGCAATCAACGACCTGACTTCCCCAAAAATGTTAGCACACTTACTGAAATATGATTCCACACAGGGAAAATATGCTCTGGCTGACACAGTAAAAGCTGGTGAAGATTCTATCACTGTTGATGGAAAAGAAATCAAAATCTACGCAAAAGCTAATGCAGCTGAACTTCCTTGGGGAGAAATCGGTGTAGATGTAGTTCTTGAGTGTACTGGATTCTATACATCCAAAGACAAAGCTCAGGCTCATATCGATGC
>OGCM01001798.1_pt1 | contig 23348 bp, 22 predicted proteins | sample 1570151 | NCBI WGS metagenome assembly OGCM01 (sample SAMEA4370582, study PRJEB24528) | human gut metagenome
TGTGTATTATCTTTTATCCAACAATTCTTCTTGCCTTTCTCATTTTGTTTCTATGATTCGTCATTCTACTGGTTTGCAATATTCACTATGGATGCCGTGATCAGCTGCTGAAACAGCGGTGCCACCCGGTCTGCCGTCTCCTGGATCTCCGCATGTGTCAACGGATTTTCTGAAATACCGGCCGCCAGATTGGAAATACAGGAAATACCGCAGACACGCATTCCCATATGATTTGCCGCCATAGCTTCACAGGCGGTACTCATACCGACTGCATCTGCCCCCAGGCTCCGATACATCCGAATCTCCTCCGGAGTCTCATAATTCGGTCCGGTAGTCTGCACATACACACCTTCTTTTAACGGAATTCCACAGTTCTTTGCCGTATTCCGTATAATCTCCTGCAGATCCTTTTTATAAACCTCACTCATATCCGGGAAACGGGTTCCAAGTTCCTCAATATTCGGTCCGACCAGCGGCGATGGTACAAAACTGGAAATATGACCGGTGATCAGCATAAAATCTCCAGCGTGCATGCCTTTCTGCATTCCTCCGGCAGCATTGGTCAGGAACAATACTTTGGCTCCAAGCATGCCCATCAATCTTGTCGGAAGCACCACATCATGCATGTCATAACCTTCGTAAAAATGCACTCTGCCCTGCATGATCACCACCGGAACATTCTGGATATAGCCAAATACAAACCTTCCTTTGTGCCCAAGTACCGTAGAGACCGGAAATCCTTCAATGTCATGATAATCCAGAACCGCCTCCACCTGAACCTGCTCTGCATAATCACCAAGTCCGGAACCGAGAATCAAGGCTACCTGCGGTTCGAAACTAATCTTTTCTTGCACACTGTGGTAACATCTCAATAATTTGTCATATTCTTTACTCATACCATCCTTCTCCTTTTTCTCCGTTTTATGTTGAATCGTTATACTTTTCACATAGATAGTAAATTATAATACCACAAATCAAAAAAATGAACAAGTCCCGGACATTTCTGTACTATTCTTTTTCTTTCCTTTTTTCCCACAAAACAAATATCTTTTATGATATGTCAAAAAGGAAACTGACATTCTGAAACGCATATGCTCTACAGAATATCAATTTCCTTTTTGCTAAAATGCCAATCTTTATTTTACCGGTTACCCCTTTTATGGTTACAAAATAATGCACACAAGCCCGCCATTGTTATCATTCACGATTTTCTTCATCGTATCCTGCAGTTTCTGCTGGCTTTCCTCATCCATCATCGTAATCTTCCGCCGGATACCATCTTCCACCAGTTCACCCAATGATTTTCCGAAAATATTTGTCTTCCAGAGCCCTTCCGATGTATTCTGATTCTCTTTGATATACGATACCAGATCTTTGGCCTGCTCCTCGCTGCCGATGATCGGTGCAATCTCTGTCTCAATATTTGCCTGTATCATATGTATGGATGGAGATGATGCCTTCAGCCGGACACCATACTGGTTTCCATGCCGGATCAGTTCCGGTTCTTCCACAGAAATTTCATCCATGGACGGTGAAACAACGCCATACCCGGTACGTTTGACACTTTCCATGGCATCCGCCACCTGTGCATACGCATCTCTTTTTTCCGACAGTTCCCGGAGTAATGAGATCAGTTCATACTCTCCGTGAATCGGAACCCCTGCCAGTTCACTGATATTTTCATAATAATAGTGCTCATCCACCTGAAAACAGATTTTTGCCGTACCGCACGCCAGATCCGTCACTTCCAGCCGGATTGACGAGATTTCTTCTTTTTCCGGTTCAAAGACAACACCTGCAATGTCCTTCATCTGTTCCGCCTGTTCCAGAATCCTGCGTGCTTCTGCAATAGCTGCTGCTTTGATCTTGTGGGATATCGGCAGCATCTCCACCCATTTTGGCAGATAAAAATCGAGCTCTGTCACCGGAAATTCATACAATGCCTCCTGCAGAATCCGGCAGATATCCTCCTGCTTCAGCTGTTCACAGTTTACCGGAAGGACACTGACACCATATGTTTCCTTCATTTTTCTGCTCATCTGCATGGATGCATTACTGTGGGGTTTCGGTGTGTTTAGCAAGACCACAAAAGGTTTTCCGATTTTTTTCAGCTCCTGAACCGTCCGTTCTTCTGCCGGAACATAATTTTCTCTTGGAATATCTGTAAAACTTCCGTCCGTGGTCACCAGAATCCCAATGGTGGCATGCTCCCGGATCACCTTCTCCGTACCGATCTGTGCAGCCTTTGCAAAAGGAATCTCATGGTCAAACCAGGGTGTCTTCACCATCCGCTCATTCCCATCTTCCATGTGGCCGTTCACTCCGTCGATCAGATATCCGACACAATCGATCAGCTTCACCTTTGCAGTCACATCATCCTCCAGCTGAAGGCTTACGGCCTCTCTTGGAATAAACTTCGGTTCCGTGGTCATGATCGTTTTCCCCTGAGGCAGTTCATCCACAGTCCGCTTTTTTGCCGCAGAATCCTCCATCTGAGGCAGCACCATCACATCCATGAAACGTTTGATAAACGTCGACTTGCCGGTACGCACCGGTCCAACCACACCAAGGTAGATATCTCCACCAGTTCTGGCAGTAATATTCTGATAAATATTCGTATTTGTCATAGCAGTCATCCTCTCCTCTTCTGCTTATGCATATGCGGCATGGAGCTGATTTATACCGGAAAAAAGCGAAAAAAATATCACTGCAAGGTGTCTTAGCCTGCAGGATACTTTTTCCGCTCTTTTTTCGTCCGTTTATTCAGCCACTAATCGTCTAACAAATATTCTCCCAGAATGCGAATACCATCCTCGATACAGCCGTCACAGCTGCGCAATACTTTCCCGGTATCAATTCCTTTCAGTTCCCGACAGACAATGGATCCGTTCTTTTTTTCAAATTCAGCTGCCAGTTCCCGCACTTTTTTCATCGTCTGCGGCTTTGTATCACAGGCCTGCAGATTTCCCGAGCTGTTTGCCAGTCCAAGTGCCATAAACATCGCAGTCACTGCACCGCAGGTCTGCATCATGCCGCCCATGCCGGCGCCGAATCCTTCAGAGATACGAAACAGCGTCTCCTCGTCGATTCCCAGTTCTTCCGCATAGGAACAAAGCACGATCTGCGCACAGTTATATCCTCTCGTATGTTTATCCTTGATTTCTGCTACACGTTCTTCTATTGATTTCATCATCTTCTCCTTGTTATTTCTACTTATTCTTCTTTCGCTTATTCATGTTACAGTTCACTTGCGCTCATTATATCATGAACAAAAACAGTTCATGATTGGCATTCACCACTCGTCAATCATACAAGTATGTTGACTCGTTTGCGTTCATTATATCATATTTTAATGTTTTTTTCCTGAATCCATTGAATTTTTTTTCAGAAACTGTTACACTATAGTTACCCTTTTGATACTAAATTACTTTTTCAAACCAAATAAAATTAACAAAAAGAAAAATTTCGGAGGTGAAATACATTTCATGCAACAAACTGTCAATCCCTATCATTTTGTTACAAATTGTATTTCCGGAAAGTGGAAAATGACGATTCTTCATCATATCCACCATTATGGAAAAATTCGTTTTAACGAAACAAAAAAGACACTCGGTGTCAGTGAAAAAGTTTTAAGTCAGCAGTTGAAGGAACTGACCCACGACGGACTGGTACAAAGGATTCAGTATAACACAATCCCATTAAAAGTCGAATATATTCTCACACCGCTGGGCGAGGATCTGATTCCGGCACTGGATATTCTTTACATCTGGAGTATCCGCCGGCTGACAGACTTAAATCTTCCTATTGATCCGGATGCATTCAAAGTACATACGGAACTTAAGTATCGAGATCAGTTAAAAGATATCATGGATACTTACATGAAAAAACATCCTCCTGCTGAGGAGTAGAGTAAAATATGGTATACAAAAAAAGCTGCTTTCGCAGCTTTTTTTGTATTAGGATAGGATATTATATAGCTACAAACAAGGCGGATCTTTCCAGCCTGTGTAACTTGCTTTGATATGGTCTCGCATATGCTCGACCCGAAATCGATGTGACTTATTTGTTTGTCACATACTCATAAATTGCATGTGCTGCATGCTTTCCTGCACCCATTGCAAGAATAACAGTAGCGGCACCTGTAACTGCATCACCACCGGCATAAACACCCTCTTTGGTTGTTTTTCCGTTCTGCTCGTCAGCTACGATACATTTCCATTTATTTACTTCCAGACCCTCTGTTGTTGAAGAAATCAGCGGGTTTGGAGAAGTTCCCAGAGACATGATGACGGTATCAACATCCAGGACAAAGTTGGAACCCGGAATCACCTGCGGACGTCTTCTTCCAGACTCATCCGGCTCACCAAGCTCCATACGAACACATTCCAGACCGGATACCCATCCGTTCTCATCCTCATGAATCTTCACCGGATTTGTCAAAAGATCGAAGATAATACCCTCTTCTTTTGCATGATGAACTTCTTCCACACGGGCCGGAAGTTCTGCTTCACTTCTTCTGTATACGATATGAACCTCTGCGCCAAGACGAAGAGCGGTTCTTGCTGCATCCATTGCTACGTTACCGCCACCAACTACTGCTACTTTCTTGCCGCCGTGAATTGGTGTATCATAATCTTCTCTGTATGCGCTCATCAGATTATTTCTTGTCAGGTACTCGTTTGCGGAGAATACACCATTTGCATTTTCTCCCTCGATACCCATGAATTTTGGAAGACCTGCTCCGGAGCCGATGAATACAGCCTCAAAACCTTCCTCATCGATCAACTGATCAACGGTTACTGCTTTACCGATAACTACGTTTGTCTCAATTTTAACGCCAAGATCTGTTACATTGTCAATCTCTCTTGCAACAATCCGCTTTTTCGGAAGACGGAACTCCGGAATACCATAACGAAGTACTCCACCCGGCTCATGCAATGCTTCAAAAATTGTAACATCACATCCCATTCTTGCAAGCTCACCTGCACAGGCCAGACCTGCAGGGCCAGAACCTACGATTGCGATCTTGTGTCCGTTTGCCGGAGCCGGATCCTGCTGACGATAATGGAATTTTGCAGCTGCATCTGCTACAAAACGCTCCAGCTTACCGATGGAAACAGCCTCGCCTTTGATTCCACGGATACATTTTCCTTCACACTGGTTCTCCTGCGGGCATACACGTCCACAAGTAGCCGGAAGAGATGTATACCGAGAAAGAATTTTGTAAGCCTCCTCAATCTCTCCAACTTTTACTCTGCCGATAAATGCAGGAATATCAATAGAAACCGGACAGCCTTCGATACATTTTGCATTTTTACATCCAAAGCATCTCTGTGCTTCCATCATTGCTTCTTCTTTATTATATCCATAACAAACTTCTTCGAAATTCGTTGCTCTTACCTTTGGATCCTGCTCTCTTACAGGAACTTTTTTTAACATATCCATTAGTTGTCACCTCCGCAGTTTCCGCATCCACCATGATGTGTATCTCCTCCGGTCCGTCTACACATGCAAATTTGATTTCATCCCCTACCTGTAAACGACATGCACCGCACATACCGGTACCGTCTACCATGATCGGGTTCATGGAAACAATCGTCGGAATGTTCAGCTGTTTGGTAAGCAGACATACGAATTTCATCATGATCATCGGTCCGATTGCCACACACACATCATACGGCTGTTCGGATTTTTCTGCCAGTTCTTCAATCGCTGTAGTAACCATTCCCGGAATACCATAGCTTCCGTCATCTGTACATACATACAGATTGCCTGCTACTGCTTTCATCTCATCCTCAAGAATCAGCATCTCATGATTTTTTGCTCCGACAACAGCATCTACATCAATACCATGCTCATGCATCCATTTTACCTGTGGATAAACCGGTGCTGCTCCAACACCACCTGCCACAAACATAATTTTTTTCTTTTTCAGTTCTTCTATATCTTCCTCAACAAGTTCGGATGGACATCCCAGCGGTCCAACGAAATCCTGGAAAAAATCTCCTTCATACAGAGCTGTCATACGTTCTGTGGAAGCGCCTACTACCTGAAATACAATCGTAACGGTTCCGGCTTCTCTGTCATAATCACAGATTGTCAGCGGAATACGCTCTCCGACTTCATCCATTTTTACTATTACAAACTGTCCCGGCAAACAGGATTTCGCTACTCTCGGTGCATTTACTACCATATAATAGATTTTATCAGCTAACTGCTTACGTTCTAAAATCTTATACATAAGGACCTCCTCTATTGTTAATGAATTAACTTGCTTTTTATATTGTATACAGATTTTTTGTGTTTTTCAACTACTTTCTGCATATATCTTTGTTCTAATTCATATACATCACTCATCATCTAATAATTATGCATTTTTTTGCATAAAATATTGATAATTTTTAAACGATGTGTATACAAATGATACACTTTTGCTTTATATTCAAGTCGAACGCACGTGAGATTTGGTGCGTGATTCTGGTCAGCGAAAGCTGACATATTCTTCTCAGAATCACTGCACATCTACACATCGCTGCTTCGTATACTTTTCCATTTCTATGAATGATTATTCGCTTTGTGAAATATTTCTACGTATTGAAGAAAACTCCTGATTTCTCAGGAGTTTTCTTCGGATAGGTATAATTTTGGGAATCAGAAAAATCGAATCAATTTTTCTGGTTTTTACTGTGGTACAACCTTTGTAAATGTTTTGGCTTCCTCTTCTCCACGCTGAACACGCAGTGCACCAAGCGCAAGAGATTCCATTTCATTTTCTCCGGCATATACGATTACCGGTGCGATAAATTCCACACGTTTTGCAACTTCTTTGGTAAAATACTCAGAATATGCAATTCCACCGGTCAGAATGATATTGTCCACTTTACCGTCAACATAAACAGCAAGTTTGGCAATATTTCTTGCCACATTTAAAATCATTGCATCATAGATAAGTTTGGCTTTTTCATCGCCATCCATCATCATTTTTTCAACGATTCTTGTATCATTCACACCAAAGTAACCCATAAGGCCACCCTGTGTTTTTACTTTTTTCATCATGGCTTTTTTACCCATGCCTTCACGGGTAGCCATATCTATCACCTGGAATGCAGGCAGTCCGCCGGCACGCTCCGGTGAGAAAGGTCCTTCATCATCAGAGATCATATCAACAATCTGACCTTTGTGGTGCAGGGATAAGGTGATTCCGCCACCCAGATGTGCAACAATTACAGAAATATCACGGTATGGTTTGTTGTTTTCTTTTGCATATTTCATAGCTGCTGCACGCATGTTCAGATTGTGTCCCATACCTTTACGCTGCATCTCCGGTAAACCGGTTACTTTTGCAAGAGGCTCTAACTCATCCACGGTTACCGCATCATAAATGTATGCCGGGATAGCAAGCTCTGTGGCAATAGCATTGGCAATAACTGCACCAAGATTAGATGCATGCTCATTCTGCGGTGCATAAGTAAGCTGCCATACCATATCTTCATTTACTCTATAAGCACCTGCCTTGATCGGTGGAAGAAGTCCCCCACGGGATACAATGGCTGTCAGATCTTCTTTGTGCACTCCATTTTTTTCCATGGTTGCAACAATCAGATCTTTACGCATCTCATACTGATCAATAATATTTTCAAAAGGCTTTAACTCATCCTGGGAATGCTCAATACTCTCTACAAATAACGGTGTCTCATCCTGATAAACCGCAATTTTTGTGGAAGTGGAACCCGGGTTCATGACTAAGATTTTTTCCATGTGAGTCTCCTTATTTGTTTTTGCCGGCACTTACTGCTGCTGCTAATGCGAGAGAAAGGAATTTCTCTTTTGCAGAAGATCCTCTGGAGCAGAATACAATCGGTACCTGAGCACCAACTACGAAGCCTGCCATGTTACCCTGTGCAATGATTGTGATGGATTTTCCAAGAATATTTCCAACCTGGATATTCGGAACAAGGATAACATCCGCATCGCCTGCAACCGGGCTTTCAAAACCTTTGATGTCTGCACACTCTTTATCCAGAGCAATATCCAGGGAGATCGGTCCCTCAACAACACAGTCTTTGATCTCGCCGCGCTCGTTCATTTCTTTTAACTCACGTGCTTCTACTGTCTCAGGCATTTTCGGATTCACTTTCTCTACAGCTGCAACTGCTGCGATCTTCGGATTCTCATATCCAAGAGCCTTCAGAGTCTCTACGGTATTCTCAATGATCTGTGCTTTCTGCTCCAGTGTCGGATAAGTCATCATACCACCATCTGTAGTAACAAGAAGTTTATGATAATGTGGAAGTTCATCAAATACAAAGTGGGACATTACACGACCGGTTCCGAGACCTGTCTCTTTATTGACAGCCGGTTTTAAGATCTGTGCTGTCTCCATTTTACCTTTCATCAGGAAATCACCTTTTCCTTCATGGATCAGGGCAACGGCACGTTTTGCAGATTCATCTACATCCGGAACATCATAAATATCTTCTTCCGGAACAACCAGACCGATCTCTGCACAGATTTTATTAATTTCTGCTTTATCTCCAACCAGAACAGGTTTTGCAATTCCTTCTTCCTGTGCATGTTTGATTGCCTGTAATGTATGCTCGTCCTGAGCTGCTGCAACGATTACACGCATCGGCTCCGGAAAACCTTTTACACGTTCTACGATCTCATCAAAGTTTTTAATAACTGCCATCTCAAAATCCTCCTGCGTTTTATTTATATTTCCGAGTTTCTGTTGAAACTCTTTTCTCATTCAATGGTTTTTATTATAGCATGTTTCTTTTTGCACCGCAATAAAAATTTGCAAGTTATACTTTATATTTTGTATTATGCACGATTTTTGTTTTGTTTTTAAAGGAACTGAAGTGAAATTACCGGATGCGGACACGGATTCGGTAATTTCACTTCAGTTCCAATTTACACTACAAAAAACTCAACATTTATACTCATTAAAATCTGTTTTTCACCGTCTCAAGATTTTTCAAAATATAATCTCTGGACCAGAGCTGATGTGCCTCCAGACCGTCACAGATCTTAGAGAAGTCTTTATTGGCAACTGCCTCATGGATCTGCTCAAAATAAGTGATACCGGAATGATACTGTTCTCCACTGCCGCCTTTTTCTCTCGGCATCGCAAACAATGCATGCAGAATCTCATCCATTCCTGTCATGGAAGTAACTTTTGTCATCAGCATCTCATTCTTGGAATTTTTGTAAAATACATCCAAAATATTACGGATGCATCTGCAGCTCTCGATGACACCATTGGAAGAACGATATTCCTCAATATATTTTCCTATCTCATCTGCCATCTGCTGTGCATCACCATTGCGCAATGCATTTCTTGCAGCTACCATCTGATACGCAAATGCAATCTCCTGGATTTCACGGACATCTTCTTCCGTGATATCGATGACTCTCGCACCCACATTATTTTCAAATTCAATTAACCCCTCGTTTAACAAACGGTTCAGTGCCTCACGCACCGGTGTGGAACTGACACCATACTCCTCCTGCAATTTACTTACATTCAGTTTACTTCCAAACGGTATTTTCAACTGAACGATTCTCTCCCTTAACTTTTCATACACCTGATCGACCAGGGATACCCTTTTAATGACTGCCATTTTCTTTACTCCTGTCTTGATGCTTTTTGCATAATACACATTTCACATTTTGCACAATATCAAATGTACAACATATTATGACACAAAAATGTATACAATGCAAACTATTTATGGCACAAAAAAAGAAACACGATCAAAATCTTTGCGATTTCAATCGTGTCTCTCTCCTACTCTACTTCAAAGTATTCATTATCATCTACCTGACGGGCACCTTCTTTTTCATAGACACCCATAACATGACACTCCGGGCAGAAACCGAACTCATCACCGAACTCAGTCATAACGTCCAGTGCGTACTCAAATTTCATACCGCATTTCGGGCAGTGATAATACATATATAAAGCTCCCCAGGTCATAAGAAAAGATCTCCTTATTTAGCTAAGCCAAGAATCTGACGTGCCTCATCCGGTGTAGCAACTTCTTTGCCATACTCTTTGATGACACGAACTGCTCTCTCGATGAACTGAACGTTGCTCTCTGCAAGCTGTCCTTTTGCATACATTACGTTATCTTCCATACCTACACGGATATTTCCGCCAAGTGCTACTGCACCATAAAGCATTTCCATAGCACTGTGTCCAACACCGAAGCAGGACCATGTGTAGTTTCCTTTTCCTACTAATTCATCTGCTGTCTCTTTCATGAAGATCAGGTTCTTCATAGAACCGGCAATACCGTTTGCACAACCCATGCAGAACTGGAAGTGTACCGGTGTTTTCAGAACGCCTTTTTTGATATAGTAAGCAGCGTTTCCGATCATACCAGGATCAAAAGCCTCGATCTCCGGTTTTACACCTAACTCCTGGAATAACAGACCACAATCTGTTAAGAATTTCGGTGTATTTAAAAATAATCCGCTGTTTAACCAGTTCATGGAACCACAGTCATAGGAAGCCATCTCCGGTTTTAATTTTTTAACGTGAGCAACACGGATTTCATCATCAGCGTGGATATCTCCGGATGTTGTAAGATTTAATACGATATCGCAATCCGGATATTTTGTATGGATCAGGTTTACAGTCTCTTCAAATTTAGCTGTATCCATTGTTCCGTTACCTTCATCATCTCTCATATGAAGATGCGCTACTGCAGCACCTGCTTTCCAGCATGCATAAACGTCATCAGCGATTTCCTGCGGAGTCATCGGTACGTTCGGATTGTTCTCCTTTTTTGGCCAAGCGCCTGTTACAGCAGCTGTAATAATAACTTTATTTTTTAATACTTTGTTATCCATTTTTAATTTCCTCCCTTAATATTACTTCTTATACAATGTAAAACTTATTCCATTCCCTATAATCAGATTTTATTTCATGTCTTAACGCTTGTCAAGTCTTTGAATAAGCCCACTGCATTTCTGCAATGGGCTTATTTTCATTTTTCTAAAATATCACCAACAATTATTTATTGCGGTTGAACAGTCTCTGAATGTAGTCCAGGCAGCTAAGTCCGTACTCTTCCTCATCACCGTAACCTGTTCCGCAGTATTTGTATTTTCTGTCCGGAACTGTCGGGTCAATGTTCTCTTCGTCAACATAAGCAACCGGATGAGCCATAGAACCATCGCCCATGTACCATCTGATTGGGTAGCAGTGGAAATCGAACCATTTACCCGGAACGATCTTATCAAGATCACCACCAAGGTTCTCAACACCAACGATACCATGACCGAGCATCTCTTTATGACATGGCTCCCATGTTCCCCAGATACCAATTGCCTCTAAATCACCAAATTTCTTGTCATATGCTTCCTGACCATGGATACGGATGTACTCGAATTTATCAAACTCAGCGTAAGCTTCCTCACCAAAGAGCTCTTTGTACTCTTCAACGATTGTTTTACCTGTAGCTCCAAGAAGGTTCATTCTTGTCATACCGTTGTTACCCATAGCTGTGTGAAGCGGATGATCAAGAGCCTGTCCGTCCATAGCTACACATTTAACGCCCTGTTTTACAAACCATTTACCAGCATCTACACCAGTACCTGCTGCGTAATGATAGTAAGCTTTGGAATCATCGAAGTAACGATGCATTCCGGAGTTGATGCAAAGGATTTTTCCTTTCAGATCGCCATCTTTTAAGCCGTATTTTTCCATACATGCATCCAGATGTTTGTCTGTGATCAGTCCCCAAGGCTCGATATCAATTTTGAAAACGATAGCCTGTCCAGCATAAGCATCAGCCGGCATCTCATGTGTATAACGAGCACGTTTGCCGTCAAACTCATACTCCATAACGTGACGCGGTGCATCACAATGTGTACCGGTATGCATTGTACATGTGATTCTCTGTGTAAGAACGCCACCTTTTGCCATGGAATGTGCTCCTACGATCTCCGGTTTGTCAAAGTACGGCCAACGTGGAATCTCTGCACTAAATGGATGTGATAAATCAACTACAACTTTTGCCATTTTATTAACCCTCCTAGATTATAAAAAAAATATGGTTCATAATAAGTATATCTACAAATAAACAAAGGATCTTTATTTATTGTAAAGCATTTTGATCAGGTACTCGTTCAGACCACCGTTAATTTCTGCGATTTCCTCATCTGTATATTTCATAAATCCTTCATGAACACCGTCTACTTTCTCTGCACGGAAACCATTTTTGCCTTCCTCAAGCATCTGTTTCAGTAATGGAGAAGCATCATGTCTGTCTTCCAGATCTTTTAATACATAGTTGTGGATATTGGATGTGAGCTGTGTGCTTACCATATCAGAGTTTACTAATGGCGGTAAGTATGGCAGTCTCAGACCAAAGCTGTATTTACATGCATCATCAACAGTCTTTGCATCCGCAATGCCTCGCTCAACGATTGAAATAGCCTCGCGCCATAATGCATGCTGCATTCTGTTTGCGATGAATCCCGGAACATCTTTTTTACAAAGAACCGGTTTCTTTCCAGCCTCTGTCAGAACATCGATCACTGTCTGAGCAACCTCATCTGTGGTAGCATCTGTTTTAACAACTTCTACCAACGGAATAAGGAATGCCGGGTTCCAGAAATGTGTACCGCAAAGTCTCTCGCGATGTTTACATTTTGCAGAAATCTCTGTCGGGCTCATAACGGATGTATTTGTACAGAAGATACAGTCATCTGCCACATAATCCTCTAACTGTGCGAACAGATTCTGTTTCATCTCCATCTCTTCTAATACACATTCAACAACCATCTGTGCATTTTTAACACCTTCGTCGTTCAGATCCTGTGTAAAGCTGATTTTGGAAACGATCTTGTCTACATCTGTCTCTGTAACGATTTCTTTTTCAACAAGAAGTTTCATATTGTTGCGGACTTTAGCCTCAACATCAACCGGGAAAACATCATATACAGTAACCTTTGCATCATCAAGTCCTGCAAGGATCTGAGCGATAGCGCTTCCCATCATTCCGCCGCCGCATACCAAGAAATTCTTAATTTTACTCATTATTTTGCATCTCCGTCTTATTCATCATTTACCGGAATCCCGACTAATGTCAGGATTCCATATTTTTTGTAATAAGTCTGCAATCATGGTTTTTGCCGCCACATCACATGACCTTTTTTCATTATCAGAGGATAATGATTAGCAGGTTAAGTAACCGCCGCTGCAGTCGCAGTTAGCGCCTGTGATATAGTTGGAAGCATCGGATGAAAGGAAGATTGCATATCCAACGAAATCTTCCGGCTCAGCCAGACGTCCGATTGGCTCACGTTTCATGAAGTTCTGGTATACTGCTGATTCCGGATCAAACATCCACTCTGTCAGCTCACTGCGGAATACAGTCGGGCAAAGAGAGTTTACATTGATGCCGTATTTAGCAGAAAGGTCACAAGCCATGGAAGAAACCATAAGATCTGCTCCACCTTTGGATGTACAGTATCCTGTGTATCCAGCCATACCGCGTTTGGAACGCTGAGATGTAACAACTACCATCTTTCCGCCTTTGCCCTGAGCAACCATCTGCTCTGCAACGTATTTGCATACAACGTATACAGATTTGCAGTCAGCATCCATAATGTACTGCCAGTCAGCTACAGACTGCTCTAAAATATTCTGAGGTTTGTTGAATCCGTGGCAAACAGCAAGGATATTGATCTCACCATATTTCTCAACGGTAGCTTTCATTAAAGCTGCAACATCTTCTTCTTTTGCAGGATCTGCTGCATAATATGCACACTCGATATCCTCTGCTTTAAACTCAGCCTCAAGTTCCTGTAATTTAGCAGCATTACGTCCGGTCATCATAACTTTTGCTCCTGCGTAACCATATGCTTTTGCAAGAACTTTTCCTAATGCTCCTGTTGCACCTGTTACTAATGCAACTTTACCTTCTACAGAAAACATGTTGTCGACAAAGTCTTTTTTTAAACTTACCATTTCCCAAAGTCCTCCTTAAAATTTACATTGTGTTTTATTCTTGATTCCGGTTGTCGATCTATGACATCCGAAATGAGATATCTTGAATGAATCCGACGTTTTCCCATTCGTCATTTTCATCAGCTTCAGTATAGTTCATGTCCCTTTTTTATGCAATACATACAATATTGTAATCAAGTTACTGTACGGTAATTCAGTTTCCATTTTGTACATTATCACCAACATTTTTTTGTTTTTTTACGAAGAAATTGTTGATTTTTCCTTATACTGGTTGTATACTTATGTTTGTAAAAAATGTCAGAAAAGAAAGGAAGGTCTTATACTATGGCTGGCTACAAAATTACTAAAAAAGATGCTTATTATACTTACGAGGCACCGGGACACAAAGAGTGCAAATTATGCAGACTTCATGATCCGCAGGATATCGATGGCGGAAGACTGATCAACGGTCTTTCTCACTTCCTTCCAAGTGGCGGCGGCACAGAATTCGGAGACAACGCTATGGAGTCTATCTACTACATTGTTGAAGGAACCATGTTATTCAAAGGCGATGACGGTGTTGAGACAGTTCTGGAAGCAGGTGACAGCGTACATATCGCTCCACACTCCAAAAAATGCGTTACAAATATCGGTACAACAACCGCTCAGATGTTAGTAGTTCTTTTACCGGAAGCTGCTAAATAATCTTATTCCAGTCTGAATAAAATGAATGATAGAAAAAGGACCCGGATCTCATTGATCCGGGTCCTTTTTCTATCATTCGTTATGTTGTCATATCATATGTTCTGTGTCTTCTTTTTTCCACGACAGATCAGGATAACAAGATCCGGTCGTTGTCCAACTGTGCACCAACACCCTCTTTGAATTTTTCCAGAAGGTCGGCTACCGTCAGACCTTTCCGCTCCTCATCTTTGATATCCAGTACGATCTCACCGGAATTCATCATCAACGTACGATTTCCAAGTTCCAGCGCTGACTGCATATTGTGAGTGATCATCAGGCAGGTGATCTTGTTTTCTGCCACGATCCGTTTTGTCAGATTCAGCACTTTCTCTGCGGTAGCCGGATCCAACGCTGCGGTATGTTCATCCAGAAGCAGGATCTTCGGAGTAACCACCGTCGCCATCAGAAGTGTCAGGGCCTGCCGTTGTCCTCCGGATAACAGTCCCACCGGATTTTTCATACGATCTTCCAATCCCATATCCAGCAGTGCCAGTTTTTCACGGAACATCTGCTTTTCTTTCTGGGAAATCCGACTGAAAAATTTGCCTTTTACAGCGGAAGCCCGCAGGTAAGCCAGAGCCAGATTTTCCTCAATACTCATATTCGGAGCCGTTCCTTTCATCGGATCCTGAAACAGGTGACCGATGTATTTACTCCGTTTGTATTCTTTTTCATAGGTAATGTCCGTTCCATCCAGGATCACTGCTCCTTCGTCCGCAAAAAATGTTCCGCAGATTGCATTGAACATCGTTGATTTTCCGGCACCATTGCTTCCAATAATAGTTGCAAAATCACCGTCCTGCAGTTCCAGATTCAGATGGGACAATGCTTTCTTCTCATTTACCGTTCCCGGATTGAATGTCTTGGATACATCAATTAATTGAAGCATTACAGATTCCCTCCCTGTTTTCTTTTTGCCATTGCCACACGTTTCGTTTTCATAAATGCAGCTTTCTGTCTCAGATACGGCAGAGAAATTGCCACTGCGACAATAATGGAAGATACCAGTTTCAGGCACTCTGCCGGCACATTAAACCGTAATGCGATAGCCACGATAAAACGATACAGACAACTTCCCAGGATAACACCAAAAATCCGTTTCGCCACACTTCCTTTCCCAACCAGCGTCTCACCAATGATCAGGCTGGCCAGCGCGATCGTCACCTGGCCGGTTCCGATGTTGATATCACAGGAACGCTGATACTGGGCCAGCAGTCCGCCGGACAGACCCGTCATGGCATTTGCCACGCACAGACCGACGGTAATCGTAAAGATCGGACTGATAGAAGAAGCCCGCACCATAAACGGGTTGTCGCCGGTTGCCCGGATGGATAATCCAAGCCGGGTTCCCAGAAACAGAATCAACACGATTGCATCGATCACAATGATAATAAGAATTGCAATAATCTCATACCAGTTGCCACCAATGGCTTCTTTTGCCATCGTGAAAATAGTTTTGCTGGCAAACAGATTGATGGTGGAAGAAAATCCCATGACTGCAATATTGATGGTGTACAATCCCGTATTTACGATAATACCCGCAAGAATAGATTCCACTCCAAGGCGGGTCTGCAGGAATGCAGTCACAAATCCGGATGCCACACCGGCTCCCATCGCAGCCAGCAGTCCCAGAAACGGATGTCCCTGTAAAGTTACCATAGCGCAGACTGCACAGCCGAGAGTAAAACAGCCATCCGTGGAAAGATCTGCAATATTTAAAATCGAAAATGATACAAACAGCGCCAGCGCAACCAGCGCGTAGATACATCCCAGTTCAATGGCACTCTGTGCCAGTGAAACAGTAAAAATTGATGACAACATAATGATTGATACTCCTGCTTTTATTTTATTTGAATTCCTGAGCAGTTGTAGTTTCTTTTACCTGCTCACACATATCAGCAAACATGCTGTAATCCAGGCCAAGTTTTGCTGCTGTGTCTGTATTGATGGTTGCAATACCATTGTTCATAGTCTGTACCGGAGTTGTTGCCGGGTCAGCACCATTTACCAGAATATCCACTACCATGTCGGCAGTTGCCTTTCCAAGTTCCTCATAATTTACACCATATCCGCAGAATGCACCGTTTAATGCGAAGGAATCAGCGCCGCAGTACTGTGGAACTTTTGCATCCTGGAATTTTTCAAAAATAGCAAGTTCTGCTGTCATAACAGTATTGTCGGTCGGTGTAAATACTGCTTCACAACCTGCTGCAATCAGTGCATCCGCACCAAGGGAAATCTCATCGTTTGTTGTTCCTGTTTTCTCCACACATTCAATTCCTTTGGCTTCCAGATATTTTTTTGCATCTGCAATCGGCTGTGTAGAAGAATCCTGTCCTTTGTCATATAACAGACCAACTTTCTTGATATCCGGCTGAGCTGCCAGCATCAGATCAAGAATGGCTTCTGTGTCAAGCATATCTGAAGTACCTGTGATATTGCTGCCCGGTTTTTCCATACTGTCTACCAGTCCTGTGATAACCGGATCAGATACTGCTGAAAATACAACCGGTGTCTGTGTCTCTTCTGTTGCCGCCTGCATTACCATTGCAACTGGTGTTGCAACCGGAACGATAGCATCTACACCGTCATTGATCAGGTCGCTTGCAATCTGGTTCATGACGGTTGCATCTGCCTGACCGTTATATGTGTGGCCATCGTAATCAAATGTCACACCAAGTTCTTTTCCTTTTGCATCCAGCTCTTCTTTGACCGCTTTTACGATCTGATTTAAGGATGCATCATCTACATACTGTACAATACCTACTTTGTACACTTTTCCATCTGCTGCCTCTTCTGTTGCAGATGTGTTTTTTCCTGCATCTTTCTGGTCAGTAGACTGACCACCACAGCCTGCTAAAACAGTTGCTGCCATTGCACATCCAAGTACCATTGCCAAAATTCTCTTTTTCATCTTTTTACTCTCCTCTTCTTTCATATTGTTTATTCAGAGCCAGCCATCTCGATGTGGCTCACATGCCCTTCTTGAACCCTGTTCAAGAAGTATCCCTCACAAAAACAGTTCGGTCAAATCTGCTTGGCTCTGAATATAACAAAAAACCGCCTCAAGATAAACTTATCCTGAGACGGTAATAAACTTGTTATTATCGCGGTACCACTCAAATTGACGTAACGCCCACTCTGTTATGTACGCATTCATACATACCGACTTGATAACGGGTTCGGATCCCGGCATCCCCTACTCTCAAATCAATTTCAGGAAGCCCTCAAAAGTCCATTCAGCTTTCTCCTCATGCTGCACTCACACCAACGGCAACTCTCTGAAAATCAGTTCGACATTTCTGTCTCCAGCTTACTACTCTTCTTCAACGGTTTCAATTTGTTTTCTTATATGTGCTTTAGTCTATTACATTCTTGAAATTTTGTCAATCAGTTTTCTGATTTTTCTCACATTTTATGTGAAGTATACGAGACTGTCTTCCGGTTCTTCCGCCTTTACCACTTCTTTTGCATACAGAACCGGTCCTTTTCCCCGATATTCCTTTGCAAACTCATTGTGGATCTGTGCAGTCACATAGACCCAGGACTTATGCGGAATCTCCATCGCATTCTCATATTTACATTTCAGACCGATAAACTGAATATCCTCTGCACAACAGGTCATGGCAAAACGTCCCGGTACCATCATCGGTTTTTTACCGAATTTATCCGGACGGTAGACAAGTCCCAGAAAACGAACGGTCTTTCCTTCATATTTCTGCGGATTATCCTGAACATCCAGATAAAAGATACCATAGTCTGCATCTGTAATCTCGATGACATCCTGTTCCAGATCATATGGAAGTTCATCTGCGTCGCTCTCATCAATGGTTCCGTCTTCCCGTTCATATACAATCTGTGCACGACGGTTTACAGCCTTGATCGTTCTGCGGAATTTTGCTTTCGGCGTATCCGCGGTACAGCGGTTAAATATAACCACATCTGTATGGAACACCTGCTCCATCATCATGGCACGCATATTATTCAGATACATCTCAAAAGTGGATGCATCCACGGTAGCCAGAGACTGTACGATCTCCCATCCTTTCGGGAGCTTCATCTCAAGAATCTTCGCTGCTTCCCAGGTACCGTTATACTCGATAAACACCTGATCCGGTTTGATTGTTTCATCACAATCTTTCAAATATTCTTCTGTGAATTCTTCTTCTGACTCCACACCCACAACTGTAATTTTGTTTTTTGCCAGTGCTTCTTCATCGTATTCTTCATCACCGTCTTCGCAGGCAATGATCAGACTGCGGGATCCGATACCGAAATCGTTCTCCTGCAGGGTCTGTGTGATCAGGGAAGTTTTTCCACTATCCATAAAACCGGTAAATAAATATACTGGTATATCCATATTTGCTCGTTTCTCTCTTTTCTAATATATTTTTTTCTTCGTAAAGCGGACATTCGCAATCCGCTTTTGCTACTTGCTCATGAACGCAGCCGCTTTGCGACCTGTCAGTGGGAGCTTTTAACTCCCACTGACATAAGCATCCCCCTTACCCACCGCTTAGTGCTCTACACACTTGAAGCGGGGGATTGCTTATTCTGCGTTCAAATGCTCCGACGGCTTATGTCTAATTCAGTTCAAACAGTTCCTCTAATTTGTGCTCATCAATATTCGTACCGATGACGCAAAGACGTCCGGTGTAATCCGGCTCACCGTCACGCAGTTCATACTCACCCGGAACCATATCAAAGTAGATCCATGTACCATCCTCTGCCGGAACCATTCCCTTTGCACGCAGAATGCTGCCGTAATCTTCCGTATCACAGAAGATCTTCAGGATGGACTCGATCTTCTCTTTTGTATATTTATGCGGAGTCTCTTTGCCCCAACTTGTAAATACTTCATCTGCATCATGATCGTGATGGTGATGATCATGGTCATGGCATCCACAGGTGCATCCCTCGCCATGGTCATGATCGTGATCATGGTCGTGGTCATGATGATGGTCGTGGTCGTGATGATGGTCGTGGTCATGCTCATGATGATGCTCATGCTCATGGTCATGATGATGGTCATGCTCGTGGTCATGATGATGTTCTTCGTATTCTTTCATCATCTCCTGCATCAGCGAATCCTGCTGTTCGACAACGTTCAGAATCTGCTCACCGGTAATAGCATCCCAAGGAGTTGTAATGATTGCAGCCTTTGGATTTACTGCCTGGATTTCTTTTACACAAAGCTCTAATTTTTCTTCTTTCGCATTCTGGGTACGGCTCAGAACGATGGTTGTTGCATTTGCAATCTGGTTATTGAAAAATTCGCCGAATGCTTTCATCTGTTTGGAAGCTTTCATTGCATTGACAACCGTTACCAATGCGTTTAATTTAACATCGTGATCTTTCTCCATATCTTTTACGGAAGACATAACATCAGAAAGTTTGCCTACTCCGGACGGCTCAATGAGAATACGATCCGGATGATAAGTCTCGATGACTTCATTCAGGCTGCGATTGAAATCGCCTACAAGAGAGCAGCAGATACAACCGGAATTCAACTCTTTGATCTCAATCCCTGCATCTTTTAAGAAACCACCGTCAATACCGACTTCACCATACTCATTCTCTACCAGAACGACTTTCTCTCCGGAAAAAACTTCTTCCAGCATTTTTTTAATAAAAGTTGTTTTACCGGCTCCGAGGAATCCGGAAATAATATCTATCTTTGTCATTTTATATCATCCTTTCTTCATTTATAAATTTCCACCCTTTGACAGATTATTTTAAGTCCGAATGCAGGAATTGTCAAGGTGTGTCACACGCCTGTCTGCTCACATCCGGCTTTTCTCAAGACAGGTTTGACATTTCACAGAGTTTCTGATAAATACCACCTTTTGCAAGCAATTCTGCATGGGTACCGCTCTCCTCAATGCCATTTTCTGTCAGTACCAGAATACGCTGGGCATTACGGATGGTGGACAGACGATGGGCAATGACAAACGTTGTCCGCCCTTTTGCAAGAATTTCCAGAGATTCCTGCACCACCTTCTCACTCTCGTTATCCAGCGCGGACGTGGCCTCATCAAAAATCAGGATCGGCGGATTTTTCAAAAACACACGGGCAATGGACAGACGCTGCTTCTGCCCGCCGGACAACTTCACGCCTCGCTGGCCGATATCTGTGTCATATCCATCCGGAAAATTCATGATAAATTCATGGGCATTGGCTTCTTTTGCCGCCCGGATAACCTCTTCCCGGCTGGCATCCGGTTTGCCATACCGGATATTTTCCAGAATTGTTCCTGCAAACAGATACACATCCTGTTGCACGATTCCGATATGATTTCGCAGATCAGACAGCTTGATGTTACGGATATCCTGTCCGTCCACCCGGATCGTACCGCCTGTCACATCATAGAATCTTGGAATCAGACTGCACAGAGTGGTTTTTCCTGCCCCGGAACTTCCAACCAGTGCCACATACTCCCCTGCCGGAACATCCAGATTCACATGATTTAACACCATCTGATCACTGTCTGCATAATGAAAGGACACATTTTCAAAACTGATATTCCCCTTCACCTCCTGCATTGACTGCGCATCCGGTGCATCTTTGATATCAGGAATTACTGAAATCATTTCCATAAAACGCTCAAAACCGGAATAGCCATTCTGGAACTGCTCCGTAAAATCAATCAGTGTCTTAATTGGCTCCGTAAAGACATTGATATACAACAAAAACGTGATCAGATCGGTTATATTTCCTTTTCCACGAGCTATCATTACACCGCCCGATAACATTACCACTACGGTGATAGCTGTCGTAAATGCCGTCAGACCGGCATTGTATCCACCCATGTAACGATAACTGTTTTTCTTTGCATCCAGAAATCCATCATTTCCTTTTTTAAATTTTTCATTCTCAATTTCTTCATTCGCAAAAGATTTTACCACACGGATGCCGGACAGATTATCCTCGATCTGACTGTTAATATCTGCGATTTTCACGCGGTTCATACGGAACGCACGTTTCATTTTTTTATTGAACACATAAGCATACACCAGCATGAACGGCACCAGTGCAAACGCTGCCAGCGTCAGTCTCGGACTGATATTGATCATAATAACAAACGCACCGATGATACGGATCAATGAAATCACGATATTTTCCGGTCCGTGATGCAGCAACTCTGTAATATCAAACAGATCTGATGTAATACGCGACATCAGCTGGCCAACCTTCTGATCATCGTAAAACCGGAAAGACAGCTTCTGGTAATGAGAAAAGATCTCCGCACGCATATCGTATTCGATCCTGGCTCCCATGACATGCCCGTAATTTGAAATAAAATAATTGCAATAACACTGGGCCGCGATCAGCACCAGCATGAATACACCCAATTGCACGATCGTATGCAGTGCCTGGCTGCTTCCCCAGTATACCACCTCTGATGTAATGTAACGTACTACCAGCGGAATCACCAGAGATACCGCTGCCGCCCCGAATGCAAAAAACATATCCGCAACAAAAATTCCCATATATGGCTTATAATATGAGAACAGTTTTTTTAAATTTTTCCTCATGTATTTTCCCCTTATGATGTTTGATATAAAGTAAAGCGGACATTCGCAATCCGCTTTCGCTACTTGCTCATGAACACACGTGAGACTTAGCGCGTGATTCCGGTCAATGTAAGCTGACAGATTCTTCTCAGGATCACGGTCTAAATCCATACGGTGAATGCACTGTTATCTAATATATACACTCTTGCAAAAAAAGTCAAACCATGTTGGTGTAAAGCATTTATTCTTCTTTCTTTACGCTTTTTTATTTTTCGTTACGGTTTACCGGACATTGGGCACTGCACTTGACTTTCTTACCAGATTGATGCACTATATCAGATATGAGATGACTTCACCTCTACAGGTGTCATCTGCAAATTGTTGCAACATTTTAACAAGGAGGTTCTTTTTATGACACCAAAACAGGAATATTATAAAGTTGCCGCAGAAACGATTCTAAAAAACATTGAGCAGCGCGGCTATGAGGGATGCTACTGTGAAACCAGCGAAAAAGCAGTCAAAAAAGCTCTTTCTTATGTAACACCGGGTTCCAGTGTATCCTTTGGAGGCTCCATGACCATGAACGAATGTGGCCTGATGGATGCCCTGCAGAAACGCACCGATATCACATTGCTGGATCGCTCCAAAGCCTGTTCCCCAGAGGAAGTAAAAGAAATCTATCACAAGGCATTATCCTGTGACTACTATTTTATGAGCACCAATGCCATCACATTAGACGGTCAGCTTGTCAATACCGACGGTACCGGAAACCGCGTAGCTGCTTTAATCTACGGGCCGGAAAATGTTATTATTATTGCCGGCATGAACAAAGTCGCTGCTACGCTGGAAGAAGCTGAATCCAGAGTAAAAAATATCGCTTCTCCTCCAAATGCCATTCGTCTTGACCGCAAGACCCCCTGCGCACTGACCGGAAGCTGCCATGACTGCTTTGCGGAAGGATGCATCTGCAGCCATACTGTTATTACCCGAAGAAGTGCCATCAAAGGACGTATCAAACTGATCCTGGTCGGAGAAGAACTTGGTTACTAAACGCATTTACGAATGCGCATTTTCAAGTCGAACGCATGTGAGACTTGGTGCGTGATTCTGGTCAGCGAAAGCTGAC
>OGCM01001800.1_pt1 | contig 23328 bp, 21 predicted proteins | sample 1570151 | NCBI WGS metagenome assembly OGCM01 (sample SAMEA4370582, study PRJEB24528) | human gut metagenome
TGCCCTTCGGACAAGAAGCATCCCTCGCTCTAAAGAGCTCGGTCAATTTTTATTTGGTGGTAGACCCGAATCCTCCGTTTCTGACTGCCGTTGCATCGTCATCCACGGTAATCCCGTACTCTACAAAAATCCCCTGCATAAATCCCTGACCTTTTTCTACGGTCAGTGTCTTCTCTTGTTTGGCATCGTTTGTGATCTTTGCAAACATATGACCTTCGTTATCGGAATAGAAATAATCGCTGTCTATGATTCCGACACTATTGTCCAGCTGCAGGCGGTATTTGAATCCCAGGCCGCTGCGAGGGTATAACTTCAGCACCCATCCTTCTTCCATCTCGACACGAATCCCGGTCGGGATTTTGATAGTTTCGCCGGATTTCAGGCTAAAGGTTTCCGGTGTATAAAAATCGTAGCCTGCAGATCCTGCGGTTGCACGTTTTGGCAGTTTGATATCTTCGTAAATTTTCTGCAGTTTTGCTTCTGTAGTCTGAGGGAACTCTCCCATCCATCCTTCTTTAAACTGTTCAAAACTTACTTTATGAAATTTTGCTATTCTTTTCATGCTTTTCTCCATTTTCTGTGTCATAGGACACGGTTGTACAGGTATCCCTTATTGTCTCAGGTTCTTTTTTTGAACATGGATACTGTCCATACTATTCGCAGTACAGACAGACTTTTCCTGTTTCCAGTGATTTTGGCACATCGATTACCCGCTGATTGCTGCTGCCTTTCCAGTGAAGCTGCACATTGCGTTTGTCTTTCTCATATTCGCCGTCTACACAGACATCCACATACTGCATCACTTCAAAATGGCTGATCTGTTCCCACAGATATCCAGTGTACAGCCAGATTGTTTTCGTTGGAAATTTTTCTCTGATCTCATGCACCAGTGCACGGATATCCAGACGGTTTGCCGGATGCAGCGGATCTCCGCCGCTTAAGGTAATACCGGAGACATAGCTTTTGCCCAGTTCCTCAAACAGCTCGTTTTTTGCTTCCTGGTTAAACGGAATGCCGCCATTTGGATCCCAGGTGATCGGATTCTGACATTCCTCACAGCAGTGATTGCAGCCGGAAACCCAGAGTACAACACGCAATCCGTCTCCGTTTAACATATCGTCCTTTGTTATATTATGGTATCTCATATTGTCTCCTTGCTTCTTATCATACATAAATTTATCTTAGTCGGAGAAGACGCCCACTTCTATAGACGGGAATCATCTCACATCTGATATACGCCAAAAAACTGCCACTTCAAAAAAAAGTGGTAGTTTTCTGTATGGATCTATGTTCAGATGAAGAACTTGTAAGTGCTGTTTCTACCTGTCACTTAGTTGCCGCACTCGATACTGATCTCATTGAATAGATCAAGCACATCATCTACATTCATATTTTTCTTCTCTTCGCCCTTTTTGTCAAGGATTACTTTTCCCTGATGCATCATGACGATACGCGTGCCGTATTCGATCGCATAGCGAAGATTGTGGGTAACCATGATGGATGTGAGCTTCTTTTCACGCACAATCTGATCCGTCAGACGCATATTGATCTCGGCAGTCTTTGGATCCAGTGCAGCCGTGTGTTCATCCAGGATCAGGAAATCCAACGGTGTCATCGTGGACATCAGAAGTGACATTGCCTGTCTCTGTCCTCCGGACAGGGCTCCGACTTTTACATGAAGCTTATCTTCCAGTCCGAGATTCAGCGGACGGAGCAACTCGCGGTAAGCTTCTTCTCTTTTTTTGTTGACACCCTTTCCAAGGTTATAGGCTTTTCCTTTATTCTCTGCCATTGCCATATTTTCAAGGATCGTCATGGACGGGCAGGTTCCCATGGAAGGATTCTGAAAAACGCGTCCGATTCTTCCCATGCGTTTATATTCCGGCATATTTGTGATATTGGTGCCGTTGATCAGGACAGCTCCTTCATCAATCGGAATGCTCCCGCAGATAATATTCAGCATGGAAGTTTTTCCGGAACCGTTGCTGCCGACAACCGCAACAAACTCACCGTCATCGACTTTAAAATTAAAATTGTTGAACAGGCACATTTCATTGACTGTGCCAGGATTATAGTATTTATAAATTTCTCTGAGTTCAAGCATCGACTTTCACCTTGACCTTCCTGTTTCGTTCCATTCCAAGCACCAGGATCAGCAGGAACAATGCCGCTGTGATAAATTTCAGGTCCGTGGACTCAAAACCAAAACGAATGGCGATTGCCACACATGCTTTATAGATCACCGAACCGATTACCACGCTTGATGTCACACGCAGAATCGTTACTTTACGGAAAAGGCTGGTTCCGATGATCACACTGGCAAGACCGATGACCATCGTTCCAGTTCCCATGGATACATCGAAATATCGCTGTTGCTGTGCAAACACACAGCCACTTAATGCCACCAGGCCGTTTGAGATCGCAAGACCCACCACCTTTACCTTTCCTTTGTTTACACCAAGGGATGTAATGATATGATCATTATCCCCGACTGCACGCAGCAGCATACCGGATTTCGTTCTCAGATACCAGTCCAGAATGTATTTGCTGATCAGAGTGATGATCAGAACAATGATCACTACCTTAAAAGAAGAAAGGCTTTTTGGAATGATTTTATCTACCAGATCATTCTGGAAAATGGTACTTTTATTGTAGATCGGCAGGTTTGCCCTGCCTGCGATTCGGAGATTTACCGTATAAAGGGCCGTCATCATAATGATACCGGACAGCAGATCACGCACTTTTAATTTTACATGGATAAGGCCTGTCAATGTTCCGACTACAGCCCCGAGCAGAAAACAGATTGGCAGTGTCAGCAGCGGGTTTACATCTCTGCTGATCAGTGCTGCTGCGATCGCTGCTCCCATCGGGAAACTGCCATCTACCGTCAGATCCGGAAAATCCAGGATTTTGTATGTAATATAAATTCCAAATGCCATGATCGCATATATCAGTCCCTGTTCCAGGACGCTTATCAGCAATGCCATATCAACCTCCGATTATTCCACTGTGATCTCATCGAAAACTTCTGCCGCACCATCTACGGTAGCCTGATCCAGCTCAAAGTTCAGTTTGTCAGCAACTGCGGTATTTACATAAAGGCTTGCACCGCTGCATACTTCATACGGCATTTCTTCTGCCTTTGACTCACCTTTTAAAATCTTGGCTGCCATCTCGCCGGTCTGTTTGCCAAGGGCGATATAATCAATACCCATAGATGCCAGACATCCGCTCTTAACCTGTTCGATTTCAGAACCAAATACAGGGATATTCTTCTCATCTGCGGCTGCGATCACGGTCTGCAGTGCAGATACAACGGTGTTGTCTGTCAGGTTGCTGATGCAGTCTACCTTGGATGCCAGATCCTTTGCAGCCATCTCAACATCTGCTACGGTATTGATACCGCTGTCAACAATCTCAAAATCATAATTCTCTGCCAGCTCTTTGTATTCTTTGATCGTGCTTACGGAGTTTGCTTCGCTTGTTGTGTAAAGAATACCGATCTTCTTTGCATCCGGCATCAGATCACGGATCATTTTCAGCTGTTCTTCAACCGGAAGTTTATCAGAGGTTCCGGTGATATTTCCTACGGAATTGCCCTCTTCATCTGCAAGTCCTGCACCGACCGGGTCAGAAACTGCGGTATATACTACCGGGATCTCACTGTCCAGACAGCTGTTATAGGCACTCATGGCACTCGGAGTTGCGATTGCACAGATCAGATTCACATTTTTGGATACAAAGTTATCAGCGATTGTACTTGCGGTTCCGGTATCTGCCTGTGAATTCTGGTATTCTACTGTCAGATTGACACCTTCTTCGATCCCAGCACTTTTTAAACCTTCCAGGAATCCTTCGCGGCAGTTATCAAGAGAACCGTGCTCTGCAAACTGAGAAATACCGATGGTATAATCACTTTCTGCCGCACTGCTGTCTGCGGATGTTTCACTTCTGGTTGATGCCTGTGTATCTTTTGCAGTGTCTGAACTGCCGCATCCTGTCATCATTGCCATAATCATCGCTGTTGTCATAATACCTGCTAATACTTTTTTCTTCATAATAAAAGTCCTCCTTCTTCTGCCGTGAAACAGTTACAATTTTCTGATAAATAAAAAAACGCCTCAAGCTTTTCTGCCTGAGACGCTGATATTCATCAACGCGGTACCACTCAAATTGACTTCTGTCCACTTTGCATGTACATAGTTATACATTCCAGATTGATAACGGGTTCGGTTCCCGACAACGCCTACTCTCCTGTCCGGATTTTGGGCTGCCCTCGAAAGTCCATTCAATCATCCACGCCGTACTGCAATCCCACCGTCTGCAGCTCTCTGTGCCTTTATGGAAAATCTACTCTTCTTTCTCATCGGTTTTTCCTATGCAATCAATAGTAATACTTTTTCGCTTTCTTGTCAATGAAAATTTCTGTTTTTAATCCACTGTTTTTACACGCAGGAAAAAATATAAAATATGGCATACCCACACCACTGTGATGCAGATTCTTCCGATCGGCATATTTTTCATGCAGAGAAAACCGATCGCCATCACAACGGTCACCATTCCGATAATTTTCAGTTTTGTTCCAAGCGTCATGGCTCTTTCCTGCACAAAGCTGTCCAGATGTTTTTTGTAAAGACCGGTTGACAGAAACCAGGTATGTAACTTTTCCGAGCTCTTTGCAAAGCAGAATACGGTTGCCATATAAAGCGGCACGGTCGGCAGGATCGGCAGAACGATACCGATCGTTCCAAATGCCAGGCACAGAAATCCAAGCAGCATCCAGATTATATTCATCGGGTTTTTCTTCATCTCTTTATCCTTTCTTGTTCATCACAGAAGTTATTTTTCTCTTGGCGGAAGCCGGTAATCCTGAATGGCTACCACAGGACTTCCGTTCACACGTGTTACCATCAGATGTACGCCATACAGTTTCTGAATACTTTCTTCTGTGATCACCTGATCTGGAGCACCTTCGATCGCCACATGACCGCCCTGCAGACCGATGATCTTGTCAGAAAAATAAATGGTCTGGTTGATGTCATGCAGAACCATAACGATCGTGATGTCGAATTCTTCATTCAGTTTTTTGACCAGTTCCAGGATCTCCAGCTGATAGCGGATATCCAGATAAGTGGTCGGCTCATCCAGGAACAGAAGTTCGGTATTCTGTGCCAGTGCCATGGCGATCCAGACTCTCTGTCGCTGTCCGCCTGAAAGCCTTCCGATCTCACGGTCACGCAGGTCCAGAAGTCCGGTCACCTGAAGTGCCTGTTCGATCAGCCGCTCGTCTTCTTCACTTTTTCCGCCCAGCATTTTCTGATAAGGGGTTCTTCCATACGATACGAGGCGTTCGATCGTGATATCTTCTGCTGCGGAATTATGCTGGTGTACGATCGACACTTTTCTTGCAAATTCGCTGAGCGAATATTTTTTTATGCTCTTTTCTTCCAGCAGGATTTTCCCTTTTCCCGGTGTCAGATTCTTGGTCATAAGAGAAAACAGGGTAGATTTCCCACAGCCGTTCGCACCCATGATTGTCGTAATCTTCCCGCGTGGTATCGTCAGGGAAATATCCGAGAGAATCTGGTTGCTTCCGTAGGAAAAGCTTAAGTTTTTCACTTCCATCGCATTAGTTTCCATATTTTTTCGACCTCCGAAGCAGAAGAATAAAGAACGGACCACCAACTACGCTCATGATCACCGCTGCACTCACTTCATACGGAGCGGCGATCGTCCTGCCGATCGTATCTGCCAGCAGAAACGTAAAAGCCCCTGCAAGTGTGGAAAACGGGATCAGCACCTTATGGTCACTTCCAACCAGCAGTCTGCCGATATGCGGGACGATCAGTCCCAAAAAGCTTACGGCACCTGCAACTGCGGTTGAAACGCTGGCAAGTAAAACTGCCGTCAGGGAGATCACGATCCTGGTGCGGTTTACATTGATTCCAAGTCCTCTTGCCGTTTTGTCTTCCAGAGACAGCAGATTGCATTCCCCTACAAACAAAATCGCCAGAAACAGTCCTGCCAGTACATAGGGAAATAACGTTCCGACATCTGACCAGGTCTTCTGCGTGATATTTGCTTCTACGATCGATGCCACACCGGTCCTCTGACCGCCTGTCATCGTACTGAAGATACTGGAAAGTCCGGTGAAAAGGGCATCGACTGCCACACCGGTCAGAATGATGCGAAGCGGGCTGAGTCCCTGTTTCCAGGACAGACAATAGACCAGAAAGAATGCTGCCACCCCGCCAAAAAAGGCTGCAAACGGTGTAAAAAAGTAAAGTGTCGGAAAAAAGGTGCTCACACAGACTGCCGCAAATCCAGCTCCGCTTGAAATTCCGATAATTCCCGGGTCTGCCAGCGGATTTTTTAAAACCGCCTGAAAAAGCACACCGGACACTGCGATCGCCGCCCCGGCAAGCATGGAGATCAGAATACGCGGAAAACGCAGATCATAGACCGCCGCCACATTCTCATCATATTCTACAAACAGACCGCGAAGCAGCTGACCGAAACTTACGGAAAGACTCCCTGTATTGATTGCCGAAAAAAATACGAGCAGCAGCAAAAACAGGATCACAGCAAACGAAATCCAGGTTCGCCTGTACTTTTTCTGTTTCCGCACCATATCTTGATTCATAACGTTTTCTCCTTCCAGTTCTGCTTTTATTACGATTCGGTATAAAGCAGTTTTTTTAACGTTTCCAGGGCATCCTGATAAGCAAACGTTGCACTCATTCCAAACTGCTCATACGGAAGATCATAGACTTTTCCGTCTTTCACAGCCTGAAAATGTTTCCAGATATCATTGGTCTTGAAATCTTCTGCAAACATTTCTGCTACCTGATCCGGAAGTGCATGTGCCGCACGCAGAATGATGTCCGGTTCTTTGGTCTTCATATCTTCTGTATTGACCGTCAGAAATTCCTGTCCCTGATCTTCATAAACGTTTTCTGCCCCGGCAAGGGCTGCCAGGCTCCCGATATAGGACTTTTCAGTAGCGATCACATAGCTTCCCGGAAGTCCCATCAGGATCAGTACCTTCGGATGTTCTTTTCCGGCAATTTCTTCCTGGAAATTCTGATAAAACTCCTGATACTCATCGGTAAGCTCTCTCGCCTGTTGTTCCCGGTCAAAAATCACACCCAGCTCTTCGATCGACTGATACATGCCTGGAACGCTGCGAAGATTTAAAAATGCCCAGTCACTGTTCAAAGTCTCGTACTTTGACTGAAGATCACTTTGCAGAGAACTCGGGCTTAAGATCCAGTCGGGACTTAACGATGCCAGAATCTCCATATCCGGGCTCATCGCCGTTCCGATGGTTGGAAGATCCTGATAGCGATCCGGGATCTCTGCCGTACTGCTGCAGACACCGACCAGGTTTAGCTCCAGTTTTTCACAGATCTGTGCCGCTGCCGGTGAGGTTGCCACAATACGTGGTGCTCTTCCAAGAGCGATCACCCTTTCTCTTGCAGCTTCCACAGCTCCCGTCTGCCCGTTTCCCTGTGCTGTATATGCTTCTGTACTTTTTTCCGGATGCTGATCGACACATCCGCTCAGGAACAGACACACTGCAAATGCCGACAGGAACAGAAGACATATCCGCTTACTCATCGTCCTCGTCTCCTTTCCACAGCTCCCCATGCTTTTGCAGAAAAAGAAAAATTCCGGTTCCGGCTGCCATCAGGATCAGACCGGAAAGTGTCATGGAAACGGTCAGCACCAGGATCCATTTTCCGGGCGTCATAGCAGAGGTATCCGCTGCATCACTTCCCGCCTGTTCTGTATTTGAGATTTCGGAAGCGGTTGACAGGGCAAGTCCTTGCACTTCCGTATCCGCTTGTGGAGCGGCTGCTTTGTTTTCACTCTCTGTATTTACCGTTTCTGATGTCTGTACTGCATTGTCGCTGCTTTTGGCATCCGCAGAATCAGAAGTTTTTGCAGAATCATTTTCCTCTGATTTCATAGTTTCCCGGCTGCTTTCATCCAACTTGTCTGTGTCGCTTTGTTCTGATTTATTTTCCTGAGCTCCGTCCGATACGTTCGATGTTTCCGTGACATTTATCGCCTTGAAATCTGTCTGATTACCGGACTGATAATCTCCCGGATAGAAATAAAAGATCACATTTCTTCCCATCGGCTCCACATACATGGAACAGCGTACAATGCAGCTCTCCGACGGCACCTCGATACAGGCATCTTCCGTACTTCCGCTGCCGTCTGCTTCGGTTGCCGTTGTTGTCACCGATGTACTGCTCCATGTGCTGTCACCGACATTCTGGGCTGATATGTCGTGTCCGGAGGCATAATCCATCAGACTGAAACGAACCGTCAGGTAGTATTTCCCGGAATCGGTCACTTCCAAAATCCCCTGTGTGCCAACCACACTTTCTGCCATGCCCTGACCGGTTGCGGCAGAGGCTTCTCCGCCCGAATCCTCGATCACCCCGGTCACCGGATGTGTATAACTGGTCGTTATGGAACAGGTGTAAATGCTCCCGCTTTCTGCAAAGACCTGCTTTTTGCCCAAAAGCAGCAATCCGCAAACCAGAAGCAGTCCTGCGATATATTTAACCCGTTTTTTCTTCCTGATGCTTGTCTGCATAATCTTCTCCTATAACACCCATCTGCGGCTTCTGATCTTATAAAGGACACCGGCTCCTGCTGCCAGAAGTGCTCCAAGCGACGGAAGTGCAGCTGCAACCGGATTTCCTTTTTTGCTTTGTGCTCCCGATCTTCCCTGTCCTGTTGTCACCGTGTCACCATTTTCGCTGTCTTCCTGCTGTTGACTTTCTGCACTTACCGATGCTGCCTGTCCGGCTGCATCTTCAATCTTGTTTTTCAGCACTGCATCTTCTTTGGCTGCTTCACTCTCTTTTTGCTCTCTGCTGCTTTTGGTGGCATCTTTTGTCTTTTTTGAAGCATTCGATGACGGAAGTACGGATGTTCCTTTTGTCTGGCTGCTTACCGGAAGTGACTGGTTTCCAAGTGGACTTCCTGCGGAACCGTTTCCTGATGCGGCAGTTTTATTTCCGGTGGTTCCATTTGTATGGCTTCCCTGTGTGCCGCTTCCAGTATCAGTGCGGCTGCCGGAATTGCCGTTATCCTCTGTTTCTTTTACACTTTTTTTATCCAGTGTGATGTTTTCAAGATCCAGCTTCAGATAAACATTCTGGGTACCGCTTCCGGCGGAGATGGCATCCATGACCGGAACAAATACCTGGAGCGGAACATAGCCGTCTTTTTTTGCCTCCGCGATCATAGTAAAAGAAATTTCTTTCGGATAATCGGTGCCACTCTGCTTTTTGGTGACATCCACCGATTTCAAGTCTCCGACCGGTCCGCCGTATGTATCTGTCTTATAACCAGCCTTATAATATTTCAACCATCCAAGATAGCCTTTCTGGCTGTTGATTGTCAGACCATTAAAACTCAGTGTCAGCATATATTTTTTCTTTTTTACCGTCAGTTTCACGGTATGATCCAGAGCTTCGTTTGCCATGGATAAGGACTGCTTATCGGTTTTCATCATTTTGCCCGGAAGATAATAGACTCCGTCCGAGAGCGTTTTGATATCCAGACTCTCGCCGCTGTTATCTTCCGTGGAAGAAGTTGTTTTTTTCTGATCCAGATTGATGATCGCCTGGGATAGTGCATTTTGCTGTTTTGTGATCTGAAGCTTTGTCGCATTTTCATTATCATAAACATTCTGTGCCACAGCGATCGCTTTTTTCAGTGCTTCCAGACTCTCTTTTGTATATACATTCTCTCTTCCGGATAAACTGGTCGCCGATAACAGCAGGGTATGTAAGCCGGACTTGTCCGCTTTTTCAGAAGATGGATTCTGATTTCCGTTATTTCCCGGCTGTTCCGTGGATGGCTGCCCGGTAGACGGTGTTTCCGTAGAAGGCTCGGTGGATGGATCTGTCGGCTTTGACACCGGTGTCAGGCTGCTCCAGTCCAGCTGAAGCCTTGCGTACTGCTCGCCGCTGCCTGCACTGACCGCTTCCATCACCGGCACATAGACCTGCGTCCAGATTTCGCCATCTCCTTCGGTGACCGGGATTGCGATCTTTTTCGGATAGATCATGCCTTTTACATTTTCATCCAGGCCGTTTTCCGGATCATTGTAACTGTCATAAACTCCATCATACTGCTCCAGGATCTCGGCTCCCGATGCAGCATCACTTTCGGTCGGAACTCTTCCGTCCACGTCCGGATAATACAGCATCTCAGCCAGATATCCGTTGAAATCCTTTTTTCCAAGACGGATTGTAAGCGGAACCAGATCCAGGACAAGCTGACAGTTCCCGCCGGACACCTGCAAGGTCATCGGTTTGGAAATGGCAGTGTTGCCCATGGAATCCTGATCCTGCACAGCATGACGCAATACACCGTTTATCGTATAGGTGCCGTCTGCGATCGTCTCTGCCTGCACGCTTTCCGTTTCGGCTGCATATACCTGCATTGTTTTTGCAGGGAACATCGGCGAGATCAGACCAGCAGAAAAAACGACTCCTGCAAGCAGATATACTTGCCATTTTCTTTTTCTTCCTGTCACATTTTTTTCCACTTTGATCCCTCCGTTCTGAATCACGCTCTTTTTCTTACATTTTTACTTTCAGTACTTTTGAGTATGTTCCGAAAAGTTTCTGTTTGCCGTTTTTCTTATAAGCTCGTACTTTAAAATAGTACGTCTTTTTGGCTTTCAGTTTTTTCACGGTAAGTTTTGTTGTCTTTGCTTTGGAAATGGTTTTGATCTTTTTGTATTTTCCTTTGGCTTTTGTGGCCTGATAAACTTCATAACCATTTGCATCCGTTACTTTTTTCCAGCTTAAGGTCAGCGTATTCTTCTTTCCTTTTTTCTTTTTCAGATTTTTTACAGCCGCCGGTGCTTTTACGCTGCTGTTGTTCTGATTTCCGGTATTGGTGTTTCCGTTTGCCGGATTCTGCGAATTGCCATTTCCATTGTTTGCGTTATTGTTTCCGCCGTTATTATTATTATTATTATTATTTCCGCCGTTTCCTCCCGGATTGTCATCTTTTACCGTTTTGCGGTTTGCCCAGTCAAAGGTCAGCAGCACATCCTGGTCAAATCCTGCCATGGCATCTACGGAAACTCTGGCATAAATACGTTTCTCTCCTGCTGTTGTACGCTCAAAAGAAAAGCTCCCCGGATAAGAAACACCTTCTTCGGTATAAGAATCCCCAGGCATAGCTTCTGCCCGACTGGATTTGTTATCTCCTTCATAAACCCAGAATTTTTCCAGATGTCCTTTTTCGGTACTTCCTGCTATGTTGATGTCCATGCTGTGGAAATTCAGTTTATACTGAGCTTTTCCGCCTTTTACAGTCACTCTCACAGTCGGAGCGATCGCCGCACCTGCCATCGATGCTTTATCCGGATTGGAAGCACTCATCAGTGCGACCGGCACATCATAAACGCCGTCCTCGATCGCCTCATCCTGTGCCTTTAAGGTATTCCAGTATACTTTTGTGAAACAGTCGGCACTGAATTTTCCCCGATCAAAGGTAATTCCCTGATACGTTCCCGTCAGACGTTTCATTGTCGGCACATAAATGCTTGCTTTGCTGCTGTAAGTGTCTGCAAATCCATGTTCCAGTGGAAAGCTGACTTTTGATACAACGTTGATCTCTTTTGTCTCACTGCCATCTTTATAGGACATGGTTTCTGTCGTTACATCTGCATCTGTTTTCAAGGTCTTTGTCACGTCGTTATCAGCATAGTATCCGTCAAACTGATAGATATAAAGCGGCTCTTTCTCGCTTCCGCTTACAATATCGGTGGTCAGGGTCATATTGCCGTCTGCATCGACCTGGATCGTTGCCTGTCTTGTCTCATCTTCGATCAGACTGTGTTTGATCTTATCGGTGTAATAAGAAATCGTGACGGTATAAGTGCCTTCTTTTAATTTTTCCGTCGGAAGGACATTCTCTTCCTGTTCCGGCTCCAGACCCAGTGCATCTAAAATAGCATCCCGGATCGCTTTCGAAGAATATGTTGCCCCGGAAACGATATCCACGGCACTGATCTCTTTTGCATCTGCTGTAGATTTGCCAAGATAGGCTTCTTCCAGTACCTCTGCCGCCATCTCCAGACGTAATTGATTATCACTTACATAGTTTCCGGCATAATTTTTTCCTTCTGCCAAAAGGCTGCTGATCTTCTGATCCTCCACGCCAACCGTGACTTCAATGTCATATTCACCAAACTGTGTGACATGTGAAGTTCCCTTGACGGAGGTTGCCGCAGATGCAGAAATTACCGGCAATGCAGTCAGTATCAGTGCCGCAGATGCGATACACGCCGCGGCTTTATAAAACCATTCCTTCTTTCTCATGGAAATTCCCCTTTCCTGTGGGACAAAAGATTTCGTCCCGGACATAATGAACGTGTTCCTGTGTATGTATATAAGTTAGTTCAGACTACTTTTCGTTATAATTAGGTAACACATTTAAATTCCCATGTCAAGCGGTCTTTTTGTTTTCGTGCTCAAGAAGCACGGAGTTGGATTCTTGCCGTTTTCGGCACTTTTTGTCTTTTTCTGTCTGGAAACTTTTTTCAGTTTTTAATTGCTTTTGTACTGTTTTGTTATCGTATGGTGCTATGCACTCCCACACCTACATCCAGAATACGAGAACTGCTGTGCTCTCCGGCATATGGCTCCTTCCAACGCTGCATGTCATGGTGACGGACAAGACTCCACGCACTTCGCCGCCCTGCCGTCTGTGAAACTGGAATGCCCGCAGGGGGATCCGAATCATGTCATCCCGGCATTCTGCCTGGATCAGTGTGCCCTCCTGATCGTATTTGAGCGTATCGAGATGCCCGCTCATTTTTTCTCCGTTGATACGCGAAAAGCCCTGCATCTCTTTTCTTTTTAAAATCAGCCAGCTGCCGCGGCGATTATGTTTGAGTATCGCCGGCTTTTCAAATCCGTGGTCTGCCATGGACAGTGCCATCTTTCCTTCTTTGTTGCGGTACAGCATAAAATAAACCGGACATTCGATTTTCTCCGGCAGCATTTCCCGGAGGAAGTGTTCTGTCAGACGTTCTCTTTTCTCCCGCACATGGCTGCTCTGCATCCGCTTATAATTTGCCAGCATCGTTGAGATTGTATAACAGCTGATGTTTTCAATCATATCCCGCACGTTTGCTTCCAGCTGTGCTTCCGGGATGCCAATGCTCCGAAAGTAGAACGGCAGTTCTTTTAAAATACGCTTATAATTTTCAATCCATGCCTGCCCTTTTTTTGTAAACCGATAATCTTCTGTAAGAAGTCCTTTTTCGCAGCAGCTTTTCAGATAACGGCTGACCGGTGCAGTGCTGACCTGGCATTTTTCTGCGATCCTCGCAATCATACCGCGTGTGTTGTCCTCTTTTTCCAGCTCTGTCAGATAACGGAGCTGCTGCAGGGTAGGCAGATTTCTGCGATTCAGATTTTCACCTTTTTCCATATTTGCTCCCCTCTTTACCATATGTGAATATTCAATTCCCGGCACTGTGCTTCTTCTGGTTTCTGAATCCCTTCTGTGATACCAAGGACTCCATCGCACTCCGTAAGCGGAGAGGCAGCACTTACGGTGCAGGTCAGTGCACTTTGCGGAAGCTGGAAATCATTCTGTTCCCGTTTTGCCATCCGCCATTTTTCACCGTCCAGATACCACAGCCGACAGTCTTTCTCAATCTCTTTTCCATGAAGAATAAAGAAACTTTCTTTGTCACTGACGATCAGTTCCGCCATTTCCAGAAACCATTCTGACTCTTCGGCCAGACGGCGAGGAAAGCGCTCTTCCATGCGATAAAGGCTCATGCAGAAAGAATACGTTCCTTCTGGATACAGGTATCGCAGATCAACATCCCGCACTACACGGTCATACGTTTCTCCGTATTTTAAAAATTCCTGTACACCCTGAAGTACGTTTCCGCTGATCACATGTTCCATGCGGCAGGCATTCTCTTCTGCCTCTTCTTCTTCAAGCCCGCAGGTCATCTGCAAAAACTGGGTCAGATTGTGGTGACGCAAAAGACATTCTTCACCCTGTACTTTTCCAAGTTCGGTGAGTCGATAGCCGCTGTTTTCCGCTCGTTTCCGCAGATAACCGCTTGCCATAAGTCCTCTTTCCAGACGCTTTAGTTCCGCATCCATAAGCTCCAGGTGTATTTTCACCTGATGTGGCCAGATTTCGGTTCCGGATTTCCATCCCATATAAAGATATTCCAGAAAGTCTTCCTCTTTTTCTTCTTCACTGTGCGGAATATTCATCTGTCAGCTCATCCTTCCTCTCTCAACAGAATACACAACATCTGCGATCTGCATGGTAGATTCCCGGTGAGATACCAGCACAACAGTTTTGCCGTTTCGCTCCTCTTCCAGGGATTTTAAGATCACCGCTTCATTCAAACTGTCCAGATTGCTGGTCGGCTCATCCAGAAGCATAAACGGTGCATCATGCAGAAACGCTCTTGCAAGCCCCAGTCTCTGGCGTTCTCCTCCGGAAAGGGTATCGCCAAGTTCGCCCACCTGTGTCTCATAGCCCTGCGGCAGTTTTTTGATAAATTCATGGATCGAAGCCTTTTTGCAGGCTGCTTCCAGTTCTTCCTGTGTGGCATCCAGTTTAGCGATCCGAAGATTTGCCGCGACACTGTCATGAAACAGGCATGTTTCCTGTGTCACAAAACTTTCTATATCACGCAGATTCGAAGTATTGATCTGATTCACGCCGGTTCCGGATATGGAGACACTTCCCTCATGCACATCCCAGAAACGCATCAGAAGTTTCAAAAGCGTAGATTTGCCGCTGCCGCTTTTCCCGATGATCCCAACCACACTGTTTTCTTTAATATCTGCGGAAACATCTTTGAGAATAGTCTCCTGTCCATAGGAAAAGGTCACATGCTCTGCCTTTGCCCCGTGAAATGCGATTTCTTTCTGGCCGTTGATCTCCTTTACCATCGGCTCTTCTTCCAGAATATCCAGTACACGGTTTCCGGCTGCAAACGTATTCTGCAGTGTACTGCCAAGATTTGCAAGTGCCGTGACCGGGCCAAAAGAGCTCATCAGAGCTACCGTACTGATCAGTACGCCATCAAATCCAAGAGTCCCTCTCTGATAAAGCATCGAAGAGACAAAAAGCATCAAAAGGTCTGAAATCAGGATTGTCATACCGGTAATCGCCATATTTCTTCCGGTGGTACGTTTCATACGTTCTTCTTCTTTGGAAAGCTCATCCGTCCGATGGTTCATCTGCCGCATGCGTTCCTGTCCCTGACCATACTGCAGTGTTTCCGAAAGACCACGTAGCGAATCCAGGACAAAACTTCCAAGTTCCCCGGATTTTGTCCGAAATCGCATGCCGTCATCCCCGCCTGCCTTGGAAACAGCGAGCGGTATCAAAACTCCGACCGCCAGATAAGCAAGCAGTGCGAGAATTCCAAGTATCACATGAAACTGTCCGATAAACAGACACAAAAGAATCGTATAGAGTACTGCGATCGCCGTCGGTGAGATGGTATGTGCATAAAAGACTTCGAGCAGTTCAATATCAGATGTGATCACCGTGATCAGATTTCCCTTGTCTTTTCCTTCCAGTTTTGCCGGCGTCAGTTTCCGAAGTGACTGAAATACCTCGTCACGGATCAGTGCCAGCAGTTTGAATGCAATAAAATGGTTACAGGACTGTTCTGCGTATCGCAGGATTCCGCGAAGAACCGCAAAAACAGCCACACCGATAAATAAAAATCCAAGTGAGCCTTTCCACATGCCAAGCACCTGTAAAATCCCGAAAGCTCCGAAGATCGTGATAAAAGAAGCACACAGATGTCCCAGAAGTCCCATCAGGATCGCAAGTATCATATAATCGGTCAGTGGTTTTACCAGGTGGATCAGATTTTTCATGACTGCAAAATTACTTCTTTTTTTCATACGTTCACACCACCTTTTCCATAGAGTTCCAGCCTTTGCTGTGTCGTCCACATTTTTTGATACAGACCATTTTTCCGAAGCAGTTCTTCGTGTGTTCCGCATTCTTTTACCTCACCCTGCTCCATTGCATAGATCATATCTGCTTTTGTGATATTTGCCAGGCGGTGCGAGATCAGAAGCACGCTCTTTTTCTTTGCCAGAAGCAGGATCTGCTCCATAATGTCGTTTTCACTTTCCACATCGATGTTGGATGTCGCCTCATCGAAGATATATACCGGACTGTCATGCAGAAGTGCTCTTGCAAGGGCGAGTCTCTGACACTGACCGCCGGAAAGATTGGATGCTTTTTCCGCAAGTTTTGTATCCAGTCCTTCTTCGTTTCTTAAAAAGGCTGCCAGATTGGTCTGTTCCAGAACTGCCCACATTTCATCCTCTGTGGCATTCGGATTTCCCATAAGCAGATTCTCCCGGATTGTTCCTTTAAACAGGTAACTGTTATGGCTGATGTAGGTGATATTCTGCATCAGGCTGCTCTCGGCAATATCCGAAAGTTCGATGTCACCGATTCGGATCGTTCCTTTGTACCCACGGTTCCTGCCCATTAAAATGGATGCCACCGTTGACTTTCCGCATCCGCTCTCCCCGGCAATGGCAACAAATCTTCCTCTTGGGATTCGAAGGTCCATGCCTTTTAAAATCTCACGGCCTGCTTCATAGGAAAAACGGAGATTTTCACAGACAATCTCTGCATTTCGGGGAAATTTTGCTGCCTTTTTCGGTACTTCCGGAAGCTCCAAAAAACGGAAAATCTTCTCGCTTGCTGCCATACCGTTCATAGCAATATGGAAAAAGCTTCCAAGCTGACGCATCGGAATAAAGAAATCTGCCGACAGCAGAATAACCAGCAAAGCTCCGGCAAGATCAACTCCACCCTTCTGGTACTGTGTCACTGAAAAAAACACGCCAAGTGCCGCTCCGCCATAGGCGATGATATCCATGATGGTGATCGAGTTGAGCTGCATGGTCAGTACTTTCATGGTGATTTTTCGGAATTTTTCGGATTCTTCATTCATTTCTTTATTTTTGAAGGCATCTGCCTGATAAATTTTTAAAGTGGTAAGTCCCTGAAGATTTTCAAGAAAGGTGTCGCCAAGTGCCGTATACTGTCCCCAGTATTTTGACAGCAGCTTCTTTGCCCAGGTCTGCACTGCTGCGATCGCCGCCGGAATCAGCGGAACACAGACGAACAATACAACCGCAGAAGGTATATTCACACGCAGAAGCACAAGAAAAAGAGTCAGCGGTGCCAGCATCGCATAGAAAAACTGCGGCAGATACGCACCGAAATATGTTTCCAGCTGATCTACCCCTTCTACTGCCACCTGAACAATCTCAGATGTCTTGATCTGCTCTTTATAGGCTGCACCAAGTTTCAGAAGTTTTGTGTATATAGCCTCCCTGAGCGTTTTTTTTACTTTTTTGGAAGAAAGAAATCCCATTCTGGAAGCACCGATCGCACAGAAAAAGCGAACCGCCACTGCCGTAATGGCAATCACGGAGAAAACGGCAAAATCCTTTCCGGTCATATTTTTTGCATATAAGGACGCAAAAAAGCGAGTGATACTCATCATAAGCACCACGTTTGCCGCAAGTGAAATCCACTGCATCAGAACATTTCCGGCAACGTATTTTTTGCTCTCCGGAACCATCCCGATCAGACGCTTGTCAATCATCATATTCATTTTCCTCACTAATTGATTTTAAGTAATCATGGTAATTTTTGCTTACTTTTATTAGTGCCCGCTAACTATATACGAGGGGAGTATAACATAAAGAATTGAGAAATGTCAACGTGATCTTTCTGTACCAAGAACCGCACAGAAGGATCACGCTTAGATCAGAAATCAATAGCCGGTGTTAATCTCTAGCCCAGCCTCCGGCACAGGAAACGGCTTTTTTCCATCCTTTTCGGACTTCTTTTCGCCAGTTTTCTTCCTGCTTTGGCAAAAAGGTATGCTCCAGCGCCCAGTTTTTTCGGATTTCTTCGCTGTTTTTCCAGTAGCCGACTCCGATGCCGGCAAGATAGGCAGCTCCAAGGGCTGTCGTCTCGATGCATTTCGGGCGTTCTACTTTTGCATTCAGAAGATCGGCCTGAAACTGCATCAGGAAATCATTGGCACAGGCTCCGCCGTCCACTTTCAGGGATGCAAGTGACAGACCTGCTTCTTTTTCCATCGCTTCGATCACATCCGTGACCTGATAGGCGAGTGACTCTACCGTTGCCCGGATCAGATGTTCTTTTTTCGTGCCGCGTGTGATGCCGACGATCGTTCCTCTGGCATATGGATCCCAGTACGGTGCAGCAAGTCCGGTAAATGCCGGGACGACATAGATACCGTTCGAGTCCTTCACTTTTTTGCAGTATTCTTCGGATTCTGCCGCATGATCGATCATACGCAGATCATCGCGAAGCCACTGAATGGCTGCTCCTGCCACAAAAACGCTGCCTTCCAGTGCGTACTGTATCTGATCGTCAACTCCTGCTGCAATCGTAGTCAGCAGTCCATTTTTTGAGATGACCGGCCAGTCTCCGGTATTCATCAGCAGGAAACAACCGGTGCCATAGGTGTTTTTTACGTCACCGGAGCGAAAACAGCACTGCCCGAACAATGCAGCCTGCTGATCCCCGGCTGCTCCGGCTATCGCAATACCGTCACCGATCAGACAGTCTTTTGTATAACCGTAGACACCACTCGATGGTTTTACTTCCGGCAGCATTTCGCATGGAATATCCAGTTTTTGCAAGATTTCTTCGTCCCATTTTCGTTTATGTATATCAAAGAGCATCGTTCTGGATGCATTGGTGTAATCGGTGACATGTGCCTGTCCGCCTGTCAGTTTCCAGATCAGCCACGTATCTACAGTTCCAAACAGCAGTTCGCCATTTTTTGCACGTTCTCTGCCTTGTTCGATATGATCAAGGATCCAGGCAAGTTTGGTCGCCGAAAAGTAAGCATCTGGGATCAGTCCTGTTTTTTTGTGGATTTTTTCACCAAATCCGTCTTTTACCAGTTCCTCCACTTTTTCTGCAGTCCTGCGGCACTGCCAGACGATCGCATTGTATACCGGCTTTCCGGTTGCCTTCTCCCAGACGATCGTTGTTTCTCTTTGATTGGTAATGCCGATCGCCGCAATGTTCTTTTCCGTTACACCGATCTTGCCCATCGCCTTGGCTGCTACCGCAATCTGCGAAGACCAGATTTCCATCGGATCATGTTCGACCCATCCAGGTTTTGGAAAAATCTGCGTAAATTCCATCTGTGCCATACTGCAGATGTTTCCCTGCCTGTCAAATAAAATGCACCGGGAACTCGTGGTTCCCTGATCCAGTGCCATAATATAGTTCTGCATTTTTACCCCCATTTTATCTTAGTTGGAGAAGACTCCCACTTCTATACTAAGTCCGAAAATCCGCCTCTCGCTAAGACCGATTTTTTATTTGCCTTTTATTATACATTTGGATCTACCAAAAATCCAGTAAAAAACAGGGATTCATTCATCCCGGAACAGACATTTTTTCATATCTTCCGGAAACGGTGCTTCAACGGTGATCCGCTTTCCCTCAAATGGCTGATAAAAACAGATTCTGGATGCATGAAGTGCTGCCCGTTTGATGCCGGCAAAGCAATTCTCTGCATCCACATCTGCTTTTTGATCTGTGTCCGCAAAATACAGCCGATCTCCAATCAGCGGATGCCCTGCATCTGCCATATGTACGCGAATCTGGTGTGTTCGTCCGGTTTCCAGGGTAAGCCGCACCAGTGCCGCTTCCATATACTGTTTCTGCACCTGATAATGTGTGACTGCCGGTTTGCCGTCTTTTGAAACACACATTTTCATCAGGCTTCCGGGCAAAGGTGCGATCGCACCGTTTAATGTTCCGTTCTTTTCTGCAAATATGCCGCTGCAGATCGCCAGATATGTTTTCTGCAACCTGCCGTCTTCTCTTTGTCTGGAGAGTCTTGCCGCTGCCGCACGGTGTCTGGCAAACAGCACGATGCCGCTTGTCTCCAGATCCAGCCTGCCTATGCTGTGAATTTCCACCTGCTGAGTGTTCTTCCGAAAATAATAGGCAAGCTGATTGGCCAGCGTATCCTGATAATGACCATGCGACGGATGTACTGCCATACCGGCTGGTTTATTCACTGCGATCACATCCGCATCTTCATAGAGAATGTCCGGCATTTGTTCAAAGGACAGCAGATGTGCGGAGCTGCTGCTTTTTGTTTCCAGCAAAATTTCCAGCACATCGCCTTCTGACAGTCTGGTCGTCACTCTTACCCGCTGCCCGCCCAAACAGATGCCATTTTCTGTAAATTTCATGCTTCTGATCTGTGCATTTGAAAATCCGGCAATCTGTTTTAAATATTGCTGTATCGTCAATCCTTTTTCTGCTTTTTCAATAAGGTAGGTTTTTTTATTCATCTTTCGTCTGTCCGCTTTCTGCTACTCTTTCATCTTTGGCTGGAAGATCAGGCTGGCAAGATAGGAAAAGATCAGAGCTGCACTGATCCCGACGGCACTTGCCTTAAATCCTCCCATAAAAATCCCTAAAAATCCATTTTCATCGACTGCTTCTTTAACACCTTTCCAGAGTACGTTTCCGAAACCGAGAAGCGGCACCGATGCACCGGCACCGGCAAATTCCACAAACGGCTGATAGATGTTAAAGGCTCCAAGCAGTGCTCCGCTGCAGACCAGGATCACCATCACACGTCCCGGCATCAGTTTTGTTTTTTCAAGAAGGATCTGACACAGGGCACAGATCAGTCCGCCCACCCAGAATGCTGTCACATAACTCATGTTTGATACGCTCCTTTCTGTCCGCTAACAATGTTCAATCACGACCGCATGAGCGATCCCGGGCACGGTCTGCCCTTCGTTAAAGCTGACCGTAGAGAGCAGTGCTCCGGTCGGAACAAAAAGAATCCGCTTCCAGTCTCCTTTTTCTATTTTCGGAAGGATCATGGCGGAAAGCGTCACTGCGGAACATCCACAGCCGCTTCCGCCAGAATGTGTATCCTGTAACTTACGGTCATAAATTTCGATTCCGCAGTCCATATGCTGCTTTTTGATATCAAACCCTTTCTCTTTTAGCAGCTCCAGCAGGATCGTCTGGCCGACATAGCCCAGATCTCCTGTAATGATGCGGTCATAATCCTGTGGCTGCCGGTTAAAATCCATCAGATTCTGACAGATCGTATCTGCCGCTGCCGGTGCCATGCAGGCTCCCATATTCAGAGAATCCCTCACACCGTAGTCCACTACTTTCCCGGTCGTGATTCCGGTGATTTTTGCATGGCTTTTCTGTGCTGAGAGCAGAAAAGCTCCGCTTCCGGTAACGGTCCAGGTCGCAGAAAGAGGTCTTTGATTCCCGTATCCGAGCGGAAATCGAAACTGCTTTTCCGCACTTCCAAAGTGGCTGGAAGTCACGGCAAGTACCTGATCGGCATACCCTGCACTTACCGTCATTGCCGCCAGTGACAGGGTCTCTCCACAGGTAGAACAGGCTCCATACAGTCCAAACAGCGGAATTTCCAGCTCTTCCACACCAAAAGATGTGGCAATGAGCTGCCCTAACAAATCTCCTGCAAAAATATAGCGAATCTGTTGCGGCATCTTCCCTGCTTTTTCCAGTGCCAACTGGATTGCTTTTATCTGAAGCATGCTCTCCGCCTTTTCCCAGTTTTCTTCCCCAAGCATGGGATCCTCACAGATCAGGTCGATTTTTTCTCCAAGCGGCCCTTCTCCTTCTTTTTTGCCTGCCACAGAGGCACTCGCAAAAAGATAAGGCGGCTTCTCAAAACAGATACTCTGCTCTCCGGTCATACTATTCATAATCTTATTCCTGCCTTTTTGACGTTATTTCACGCCCTTTGTTTTTGATTGGAATCTGGTTTTAGTATGGCTTTTATATGAAAAAGTATACCATGGTTTTCTGGTTTTTCCTTTGATCTGACACATCTTGAAACCTGACATCTATTTTTCGCAAAGTGCTTATTCTGAAATGCTTTGGCTTCGCTCTTCTAATTTCTGCAAAACTTGATCTGCTGCCTCCCCGGTAAGCGGTGTCGGCTGATAATTGTTGTAACCCTCTGCCGAAGAAACACTGCAAGGAATGACTTCGTAAGACGCATCTACGATCTCATGTTTTCCGTTTACGGTAAATTTCTGCTGAAAGATGATCGTATCCATCTCTGTCGGATTGGTATTTCCGCCAAAGCAGAAGTTACCAAGACTGTAAGCGATCGTCTTTCCTTTATAACCGCCAATCCCCTGGATAATATGCGGATGATGTCCGACGACCACATCAGCCCCCTCATCGATTGCCAGATGTGCAAGCGTTACCTGATTTTCATCCGGGACAGTAACAAGCTCATTGCTCCAGTGAAAAACTGCCACAATAATTTCCGCTCCGTCTTCTTTGAGTTTTGCAATATCACTTTTTACCTGTGGTATGCGTTCCAGATGATCATCCAGCTCATAGATACCGAAAAATCCGATTTTGACGCCTTTGACCTCGATCACCGACGTATCATCGTAGCCAAAGGTTTTGATTCCATTTTCTTCCAGGGTATTTACCGTATCCTGAAAGCTCTGCTCTCCATAGTCATGGCTGTGGTTATTTGCCATATTTGCTGCTTCCACCGATGAGGAAGTAAGGATCTTCACAAATTCCGGATCGCCTTTGAAGGCAAACTGTTTGTCTGCACGTGTGGTTTCTTCCGTAAGCGTACCTTCCATATTTATGATCGTCAGGTCATCTTTTTCAAAAATATCCCGCACATTCTTCAAGAAATATTCCGGACCGTTTGCCTCATAGTAAGCATTGAAACCGGTATCCCAGGCAAATTGCTCATCTGTTCCCAGAATACAGTCTCCGGTAAAGTTAAGCGTCAGATTGATCCTTGTTGTATCTTCCGTCTCGGTCTGTGTTTCACTTTCTGCAGGCTGCTCGGTCTGTTTTTGACCAGATGGTACGTTTTTGATCATTTTCCCGATCACACGAACTACCCCATACACTGCAAGTATGAGCATCATACAGGCCAGAATCAGTGCAAAAATATAATTTCGTCTCCAGATCTTCAGCCGCTTTAAATGTACTTCTTTTTTTCTGCGGATCAGTTTTACTCTTCTTTCCTCATCCTGACAGTCCAGGATGAGGATCGTCAGCTTCTGTTCTGCCTGACACAGGCGTTCTTCTCCTGTAAGTTTGTTCCAAAATCTCTTCATTTCCCTCTCCCTTTGTTTCTTTTGTATTTTTGTGAACTACTCGGTAACTGAGTTACCAGAGCATCTGAAATCTGGCGGGATA
>OGCM01001807.1_pt1 | contig 23263 bp, 20 predicted proteins | sample 1570151 | NCBI WGS metagenome assembly OGCM01 (sample SAMEA4370582, study PRJEB24528) | human gut metagenome
CAACATTTTCGTATTATCTCCTAGACTTTTATTTAAAATACTCTTTTCCGTATAAAATATCTGTATCCACACACGCTTTCAGCTCATCAACACCATGAAACTTCTGTTCCGGTCTATGATATTCACAAAACTCAATCTCTACTTCTTTACCATATGCATTACCAGAGTAATTATACAAAAACGCTTCCACCAGCATCCGATTCTCATTCGTCACTGTCGGCTTCACGCCTACATTGGCAATGCCTCCGTAGACCTTCCCGTCCATCTTTACCTGCACTGCATATACACCATTTGGCGGCATCAGCTTATTTGGATTTGGAGCCACATTCAAAGTTGGAAATCCCAGTGTTCTGCCAAGTCTTTTTCCGTGCTCCACACACCCTATAACCCGATACGGATATCCCAGTAATGTATTAGCCAGCGGAATATCCCCTGCGTTCAGCACTTCACGTATATAAGTACTGCTGATTTCCCGGTCGTGGTACCGTTCTTTCTCGATCACAACTAGATGATATCCATATACCTTTTCATACTCTTTCAACATGTGAATATCGCCGCGTTTCTTATAGCCAAACGTAAAATCCGTTCCAACCACCACATAAGATGCATGGAATGTATCCACCAGCACATCCCGGATAAAATCTTCAGCCTTCACCTGACTGAACTCTCTGGTAAATGGACAGTCGACCAGATAATCCACCCGGTCGTGAAGTCTGTCTTCCCTTTCCTCTTTGGTCATCAAAATACAGCGTTCATCCACATGCTTTTTCGAAAATGCCAGCATATCGAATGCACACACAACACTTTTTACACCCGCAGTATCTGCATATTCTATTACTTTTTCAACAAGTTTTTCATGGCCACGATGTACACCATCAAACTTTCCGAGCGTAACAGCAGTCTGACTGTCATCGTGGTAATCTTTCAAGCCTTTAATATATTGCATGTTTCTCCTCTTGTTCTACGGCTGCAGAAACATTTTCACAATTCGGAATTCATGTTCTTTTTCTACATACCGATAAACTGCCGCAAAATGTCCATTCGAATCATAAACTCTTACCATTTCCTGATCATCATAGTTCTGTGATCTGTCAGGCTTACGGAACGAATTACCATTCTGCAGTCTCTTTTCCTGATCCGGACGGATCCAAACTGCTCTGTATTGTTCAAACACACTGTCGATCGGTTGAAGAATCTTTTCCAGATTCCCATCCTCTTTCGCCTTCTGTATCTCACTAAGGCGTAGGCTGTCTGCCAGCACAAAGCGTCCTACCTGCACCCGGAGCAGCGACTCCATACATCCACCGACACCGAGCTTTTCACCGATATCATGACATAACGTACGGATATAAGTTCCTTTTGAGCAGGAAACTTCCATTTCTACTCTCGGAAGATCTACACAAAGAATCTTAATACTGTGAATCATCACATTTCTTGCTTTGCGTTCTACTGTTTTCCCTTCACGCGCAAGTTCATAAAGTTTCTTACCACCCACCTTGAGAGCTGAATACATTGGCGGTATCTGTGCATATTCTCCCACAAAGCTCTTGACAGCTTCTGTCACCTGTGCTTCATTCAGATTCGAAATATCTGAAGTCTCAAGCACTGTACCTGAAGCATCCTGGGTATCTGTTGTCTGTCCCAGGAAAAGCACTGCTCGGTATGTCTTATCCTTGTCTGTCAGAAGTTCACATACCTTCGTCGCCTTTCCCAGGCATACCGGAAGAACCCCTTCCGCATCTGGATCCAGGGTTCCTGTGTGGCCAATCTTCTTCTGACCAACAATACCTCTGAGTTTTGCTACTACATCATGAGAAGTATATCCCTTCTCTTTATATACATTAATAATTCCATGAATCATGATTTATTCCTGCTCCATCTGCATCGCAATCCGTCCGGAGAGATTGTTCAGCACATCATAGATCGTACCAGGCATAGTACAGCCGGCCGCTCTCACGTGACCGCCTCCGCCAAAATAGCTGGCTACTTTATTCACATCCACATAACTCTTGGACCTCAGGCTGACTTTGTACACATCTGCCGCCAACTCATAGGCAAATATCGCGACCTCCACACCCTTCGTCAGGCGAAGCTGTGACACAATGCCATCTAAATCCTTTGGTGTCACGCCATAATAGTCCATCTGCTCCTTTTTAAAGGACGATGCTATGCATTTACCATCCATGAACAGAATACTCTCTAACAATGCTCGTCCCATCACCTGATTCTGTGCATATGTCTTTTCGCTGAATGTAGAATCCAGAAGTGCCGGAGCATCAAATCCATATTCCAGCAGATCTGCCGCCACGCGATATGTCTTCGGCGATGCACAGGAGTAACGGAAGATTCCCGTATCGTGTGCAATTCCCATATACAGGGACTCCGCAATCTCCTTTGTAATCTTGTCCTTATCCAGTAGTTCGTATACTAGCTCTGACGCAGAACTTGCATCCGGGAATATATAATTCTCTTCTGCAAAAGAACCATTACTCACATGATGATCAATACACAATGTGTGTGCCGCACTGCAGAACAGCGGCTCAGAGAATCCGAGACGCGCCCGGTCTCCGCAGTCCAGACTGATAAAAAGATCATAGCGTTTCTCTTCGTCAATCTCACTTAAAATATCCTCTGTTCCACGGATAAAGCGAAATTTATCCGCAATCGGTTCCAGATAGAGATTCACCTGGATCTCCGGGTAATTATTCTTAATATATCGATACATTCCCATGCAGGAACCAATGCAGTCGCCATCCGGACGCTCATGTCCGCCAATGGCAACCGTCTGTGCTTTCTGAAGCATTTTATTCAGCATCTTCTTCACCGTCCGTATCCAAATCCTTGGTTACATCATCAATCTTCTTAGACATAGTTACACCATACTCAATTGACTGATCCAGCACAAATGTAATCTCTGGAGTGTTGCGCATATTCAGATTATGTGCAAGCTGTCTTCTGATATATCCTTCCGCACTCTTAAGTCCGACTACTGTGTCTGCCTGTGCTTTCTCATCGCCAAGCACACTGATATAAGCCTTGCAGGTCTTCAGATCAGGAGCTACCTGTACTGCAACAACAGATGTCCATGGTGCTACCCTCGGATCTTTGATCCCTGCACGGATAATATTACTCAGTTCTCTCTGAACTTCTGTATTCACCCTGGTATTCTTAATACTGTTTTTTCTCAATTCTATTCTCCTTACCAAGACTCCCCGGGTGGGGCGTCAGATCCCCGCTATTATCTAGGGATCTCAACCATCTTGAACGCCTCTACCTGGTCGCCTTCTTTTACATCATTATAATTTTCAAATACGAAACCACATTCATATCCGGCACGTACTTCTTTTACATCATCCTTAAATCTTCTCAGAGAGGCAAGCTTGCCATCATAAATAACGATACCGTCACGTACGATCCTTGCCTGACAATCTCTTTCGAATATACCATCCAGCACATAAGATCCGGCAATTGTACCCACTCCGGAAGCCTTGAATGTCTGACGTACTTCGGCATGACCAAGCACTTTCTCCTCAAATACCGGATCCAGCATACCCTTCATCGCTGCCTGCACATCTTCGATAGCATTGTAAATAACACGATACAAACGTACATCTACACCTTCACGCTCTGCTGTCTCTTTTGCGGTCGCATCCGGACGAACGTTAAATCCGATGATGATCGCATTGGATGCAGATGCCAGGCTGACGTCAGATTCGTTGATCGCACCAACACCGCCATGAATGATCTTAACTACAACTTCTTCGTTAGACAGCTTCAGGAGACTCTGCTTGATCGCCTCTACAGATCCCTGTACGTCTGCTTTAACTACAATATTCAGTTCCTTCAGGTTACCTTCCTTGATCTGTGTAAACAGATCATCCAGAGAAAGTTTACCCTTAGTATCTTCCAGAAGTTTAGCTTTGTTCTGCGAGATAAATGTCTCAGCAAAACTTCTTGCATCTTTGTCATTCTTGCATCCAACAAATACTTCACCGGCATTCGGCACGTCATTCAGACCAAGAATCTCTACCGGAGTAGACGGGCCGGCCTCTTTTACACGGCGTCCCTTATCATCCATCATCGCTCTTACTTTACCGTAAGCAGAACCTGCAGCTATCGCATCTCCGATACGCAGTGTACCCTTCTGTACCAGAACAGTAGCAACCGGTCCCTTACCTTTATCAAGCTGAGCCTCGATTACAAGACCTCTTGCTCTTCTGTTCGGATTAGCCTTAAGTTCAGATACTTCTGCTGTCAGAAGCAGCATTTCCATCAGATCCTGAATACCTTCTCCGGTCTTAGCAGATACCGGTACGAAGATTGTGCTTCCGCCCCAGTCTTCCGGAATCAGTTCGTACTCAGACAGTTCCTGTTTTACACGATCGATATTTGCACTTGGCTTATCAATCTTGTTAATCGCAACTACAATTTCAATACCTGCAGCTTTCGCATGGTTGATCGCCTCAACCGTCTGCGGCATTACACCATCATCAGCGGCAACTACAAGAATCGCAATATCAGTAGAGTTCGCACCACGCATACGCATTGCAGTAAATGCCTCATGTCCCGGTGTATCCAGGAATGTAATCTTCTCACCATTTACTGTAACAACAGAAGCACCAATGTGCTGTGTAATACCACCGGCCTCACGGTCGATCACATTTGTATGGCGGATTGCGTCCAGAAGAGAAGTCTTACCATGGTCAACGTGTCCCATAACACATACAACCGGCGGACGTTTCTTCATCTTCTTTTCGTCTTCTTCTTCCTCTTTCAGGAGTTCTTCAATTACATCTACAACTTCTTCCTTCTCGCAGAGTACATCAAACTCAAGCGCAATCTCTTCTGCTGTATCATAATCAATCTCCTGATTAACAGTTACGATCTTGCCCTGCATAAAGAGCTTCTTAACAATAACAGATGGTACGATCTTCATCTTATCTGCCAGTTCTTTGATTGTAAGGACCTCTGGAATTACGATTGACTTGATTGTCTCTTCTACCTTCTGTTCCTTCTGCTGTGGCTTCTGCATCTGCTGCTTCTGATCATTCTTCTGCTTTCTTCCCTTAGGCATTCTGTCTTCGTCATCCTTGCGGTAATCTTTCTTCTTGAAGTCTTCCTTACCCTTATTCTTTCTCTGCTGTGGCTTCTGTCCTTCCAAAGCCGGTGCAGGAATTGCAGGATTATTATTCTTCTTGCGGTGATCGTTATTCTGGAAACGGTCATTTCCGTTTCTTCCCTGTCGGTTTCTGTTGTTGAATCCGCCCTGACGATCATTTCTATCATTTCTTCCGCGGTTATTATCTCTTCTGTCTCCCTGCGGGCGATCATTTCTATCGTTATTTCTGTCGTTTCTTCCGCGGTTATTATCTCTTCTGTCTCCCTGTGGGCGACCGTTTCTGTCACCGCGGTCATTATTTCTGTCATTTCTTCCCTGACGGTCTCTGTTATATCCCCCCTGTGAACGCTCTCTGCGTCCTTCCTGGGATTGAGAATTTCTATTCTGTTCTTCTCTGTTCTTAACTGGTTTTTCCACTGACGTATTCTTCTCCTGAACTTTTTCTGTCTGGTTCGCCACACTCTGCGGCTGTACCGGAGTACTTTCCGGCTTCTTAGACTGTACTGTCTCTGCATTTACTTCTGGTTTCACCTCTGCAGGCTTTACTGCTTCTGCCGGCTTCTCTGCTACAGGCTTAACTGCTGGCTTAGCGACAGATTTTACTGCCGGCTTGCTTCCCGGTGCCGGTCTTCCGTTCTGTACCTGCATCGGCTTTGCATTCTGCGGTGCCTTTGCTCCACCGGCAGGACGCCCGGCCTGACGTCTGCCATTTCTGGAACCGTCTCTGGTATTCTGCGGGCGGAATACATGCACGATATTTTTCTTCTTCGGTGCTGCCTTAGCCTCATCCCCTGATGCAGAGGCTTTGCTTCCGCCAAGTGCTTTCTTCACCATGGCGGCTTCATCCTCTGAAATCGTGCTCATATGATTCTTTACTTCTATATTCTTTCCTTCCAGGAACTTCACAACGTCTTTGCTGTCCTTGCCAAGTTCCTTTGCAAGTTCATATACTTTTACTTTTGACATACAAACTAACCTCCTCTATGCAATTGTATCTATATCTGACTGTTTAAATGTTTCAGAATGTTATCTGCGAATCCCTCATCCAATATTGCAACGGATGCGCGGAAGTCTTTGCCGATAAAATGTCCAAGCCTCTCTCTGTCATAACACAGGCGCATTGGTACTTCATAGAATTCACACATATTCTGAAATTTTTTTCTGGTATTCTCAGATGCATCTTCTGCGATCAACACCAGATATGCTCTTCTGCCGGGATAGCCTGTTTGAATGACCTTTCCAGTCCCTTGTTCTTACGGGCAAGCTGCAAACATTCTTCACTTGGACATACATATGCCCCTCTGCCATTCTTCTTGCCGGTCGCATCCAACATAAATGTACCTTCCGGTGTCTTGATCACCCGGATCATCTCTTTTTTATTCTTCATTTCCTGACAGCCTACGCACATACGCACAGGCATCTTTTTATTTCCACTCAAACAATCACCTGATTTCTACTCTTATTCTTCTACTTCTTCGAACTGAATCTCGTCTTCCGGTGCTGTCTCCTCAGATGCTTCTTCAGATGTCTCGTAAGCTTCATCTGCCACTTCTTCATCGTAGCCGTCCTCGTACATCTCTTCTTCGTATACACCTTCCATCAGTTCCATATAGTTCTCCGGAAGCTCTCCTGACTCAATTGCCTGGCTCTCGCTCTTAATATCTATCTTGTATCCGGTCAGTCTCGCTGCCAGTCTTGCATTCTGTCCCTCTTTACCGATAGCCAGTGAAAGCTGGTAATCCGGCACAATAACGCTTGCAGTCTTCTCATCCGGATCAGCCATTACAGAAATAACCTTTGCCGGGCTCAGTGCATTCTCAATCAGAATACCCGGATTATCACTCCAGTTGATGATATCGATCTTCTCGCCACGCAACTCATTAACAATCGTGTTGACACGTGCACCGTTCATACCTACACATGCTCCTACCGGATCTACATCAGGATCATTAGACCATACAGCGATCTTTGTTCTGCTTCCTGCTTCTCTTGCAATACTGCGGATCTCTACGACGCCGTCTCTTACTTCAGTAACCTCTGCTTCAAACAGACGTTTTACCAGTTCCGGATGGGTTCTGGATACCAGAATCTTAGGTCCCTTGGTTGTATTCTTAACTTCTACAACGTACAGCTTAATACGCTCTGTCGGCTGGAACACCTCACCCTTTACCTGCTCATTTTCTGTCAGCATAGCATCCACCTTACCAAGGTTTACGCTGATATTACGTCCAACATAACGCTGTACGATACCAGTTACGATATCTTTTTCTTTTTCAAAATACTGATCGTAAATCACTTTACGCTCTTCTTCACGAATCTTCTGAAGGATCAGATTCTTTGCATTCTGTGTTGCGATACGTCCGAATGATTTAGACTCTACCGGAATCTGTACGATGTCACCGATTTCATATTTCTTATCGATGTTCTTAGCATCTTCCAGGCTGATCTCTTCTACATCATCCATCACTTCATCTACTACTGTCTTCTCCTGGATCAACTGATAATCGCAGGTCTCACGATCCATGATAACTTTGATATTATCCGCTTTTCCAAAATGGTTCTTACATGCATTGATCAGAGAATTCTCAATGGCATCTAAGAGTGTCTCTTTGCTGATGTCTTTTTCTTTCTCTAATATTGTCAACGCTTCTAATAATTCTGTATTCATTTTCTTTTCCTCCTACTGATAAATCTAAAAATCAAAAGCAAGCCGAACCAATGCTATTTCACTTTTTTCAAATGTCTTTTCCCGGGAATCGTCCATCTCAATGGTCACACTGTCTTTGTCGTATGCTTTCAGAATTCCACGGAATTCTTTGGTACGGTCGATCATCCGATAAGTACGGATCTCCACCTCTTCTCCCATACTTCTCTCAAAATCTCTGTCCTTCTTCAGCGGTCTTCCAAGTCCCGGTGAACTGACCTCCAGAATATAAGATCCTTCAATATAATCTTCCTCATCCAGGATATCTGACAATTCACGGCTTACAACCTCACAGTCATTCACTCCGATTCCATCCGGCTTATCAATGTAAGCACGCAGATACCAGTTACCGCCTTCCTTCACATATTCCACATCCCACAGTGAGAATCCATGCTTCTCAAGGATTGGGAGCAGAATTGCTTCTGTTCTCTGTTCATAACTTTCTCTCTTAGACAATGCAGTTATTCCCTTCTTTCTTAAAATTATTAATATGCTTTCTTACAACAAAGAAGAGTGAACTTTCGTTCACTCTTGCCTCAATCTACTATGTAACTGTATACAGTATAGCACCTGCTTTTTGTAAAATCAAGGGATTTCCCATATTTTACAAAGGTTTTTTCTATTTTTGATACAAATTGCTAACTCCGTGCTTTGGTACCCATTCCACCACGCTTAGCCAGTTTTAATCGGTTCAGATACAGATCCCTTTCACCGTAACGTATCGTACTCTCCTGACCTTCTCCAATCAGATATACCTGTTCCAGTTCGTCATTCTTCTTAAGCTTGATTCCCCGGACACCGACTGCTGCCTTCTTCTTCTCTGCCACTTCATCTGCAGCGAACTTCAGAAAATACCCTTCTTTGGTCTGTAATACCACCTGCTGATTTGGATGGATCAATTGAACGCTGATCAGTTCATCCTCGTCCTGCAGCTTCGCCGCCACGATGGTACGTTTGATCACCTGGAACTCAGCACCCTCTACCTTCTTGATCATGCCCTGCTTCGTCGCAAACATCAGCCATGCATAACGCATCTGCTCGCCATCACACAGGTAAACGATCTGTTCACCGGTGCTGTCAAAATTACTCACATTATCTATCGGAATGCCTTTATCACGGAACTTTCCATACGGAAGATCCTGTAGCTTGATCTGATGCATCTTGCCGGTATTGGTAAACAGACACAATTTGCCGGTATTCATGCAGGAGACAATGTATTTGTTCTCACTGTCTGCTGCCTCTTTATTTCTCTCATATACTGACGGATCTACGGTACGTGCGTAACCAAAGCGGTCCATCAGGAACACCACTTCCTGCTCCTCAATCTTCTTTTCTTCAAATACCGCCTCTTCTGCATTCATGATCACGGTACGACGGGCTCCTGCAAATTCCGTACGGAACTGTTCCAGCTCTTCGATGATCACACTGGACATTGACTCATAATGATTCAGGATATCCTCGTAGCGTGCAATCTTCTTCAACGTCTCCTCGTGCTCTTTCTGTAATGCCTCAATTTCCAGGCCGATCAGCTTATACAGACGCATTTCCAGGATTGCTGTAGCCTGGCGCTCCGTAAAGCGTAACATCGCCGCCATCTTCTGTGAAATCTTACTCTTGAATTTAATATTCTCAGTCACACCATTCGTCAGACATGCTTTCGCATCTTTGATGTTCTTACTGCCTCTGAGAATTTCAATGATCAAATCAATCACATCACAGGCTTTGATCAGTCCTTCCTGAATCTCTTTCTTATCCTGTTCTTTTGCAAGCAGTGTACGATACTTTCTGGTCGCCAGTTCAAACTGGAAATCCACATGGTGTTCAATAATCTTTTTTAAGCCCATGGTCTCCGGCCTGCCGTCTGCTACCGCCAGCATATTTACGCCAAAGGTGTCTTCCAGACGTGTCTTCTTATAGAGCATATTGGTAAGATTCTCTACATCCGCGCCCTTCTTCAATTCGATCACAATGCGGATACCTTCCTTAGAGGACTGGTTGGAAATGTCTACGATATCCGATGCTTTCTTGGTCTCCACCAAATTGCAGACATCATTTAAGAATTTGCCAATGCCTGCTCCGATCATCGTATAAGGAATCTCGGTAATAACAAGACGTTTTTTACCGCCCTTCATATCTTCTGTCTCTACTTTACCGCGGATCTTGATCTTACCGGTTCCACTCTCGTAGATTGACAGCAGATCGTCCTGATTGACCACAATACCGCCGGTCGGGAAATCCGGTCCTTTGATATATTTCATTAACTGCTTTGTGGTCAGTGTATTATCTTTCATATACGCGATGACCGCATCGATCACCTCACCCAGATTATGGGTAGGAATGCTGGTCGCCATACCAACTGCAATGCCTTCTGCACCATTGACCAACAGATTCGGCACACGTACCGGCAGCACCTCCGGCTCTTTTTCTGTCTCATCAAAGTTTGGAACAAAATTCACAATATCTTTGTCCAGATCCGCAAGAAAGATATCCTGGGTAAACTTTGCAAGTCTCGCTTCCGTGTATCGCATGGCTGCTGCTCCGTCTCCTTCAATAGAGCCGAAGTTACCATGTCCGTCCACCAGAATCTTCCCTTTCTTAAAGTCCTGTGCCATCACAACCAGTGCTTCATAGATAGAACTGTCGCCGTGCGGATGGTATTTACCCATAGTGTCACCCACAATACGGGCGCATTTACGGTAAGGCTTGTCCCACCGGATGCCAAGCTCATGCATATCATACAGTGTACGCCGCTGTACCGGTTTCAGCCCATCCCTCACATCCGGAAGGGCTCTTGCCACGATAACACTCATGGCATAATCAATATATGATTTCTTCATCACGTCCGAATATTCGGTACGAATAATCTGTGCTTCACTCATATTTTATCTGCTCCTCCCTAGATATCAAGCTCTGCCTCTGTCGCATTGTCGTAGATAAATGCACGGCGCGGCGGCACTTCTGTCCCCATCAGCATCTCCGTCACACTGGATGCCATTCTGGCATCCTCGATCTCTACTAATTTCATTACACGAGTCTCCGGGTTCAACGTTGTCTCCCAGAGCTGCTCTGCGTCCATCTCGCCCAGACCTTTGTATCTCTGTAAGGTAAATGGTCCCTCGTGGGTCTTACGATAACGTTCTAATGCCTTGTCATCATAGAGATATTCTTCCTCACCCTTCTTCGGCATTGCCTTATAGAGCGGAGGCATCGCGATATATACATGTCCTTCGTAAATCAGTTCCGGCATAAAACGATAAAACAAAGTTAACAGCAGGGTGGAAATATGTGCTCCATCCACATCTGCATCTGCCATGATAATAATCTTGTCATACCGCAGTTTGGTAATGTCAAAGTCATTGCCGTATCCTTCGGAGAAACCGCATCCGAATGCATTAATCATTGTCTTGATCTCCGCATAGGCACGAATCTTGTCGATACTTGCTTTTTCTACATTCAGGATTTTACCGCGGATCGGCAGGATTGCCTGATACATACGATCTCTGGCTGTCTTGGCAGAACCTCCCGCAGAATCTCCCTCCACGATAAAGATCTCGCATTTGGACGCATCCCTGCTCTCACAGTTAGCAAGCTTGCCGTTACTGTCAAAGGAATACTTCTGCTTGGTCAGCAGATTCGTCTTTGCGCGTTCCTCTGTCTTACGGATCTTGGCTGCCTTTTCTGCGCAGGCAAGCACCTTCTTTAAGGTATCCAGATTGCGGTCAAAATAGCGTACAACTTCCTCACCGGTTACCTTTCCTGTCGCTTTGGCAGCATCCGGGTTATCCAGCTTTGTCTTTGTCTGTCCCTCGAATCTAGGATCCGAATGTTTAATCGATACGATGGCTGTCATACCATTACGGATATCCGCTCCGGTAAAGTTCGCATCCTTATCCTTCAGGATACCCAGTTCTCTGGCATACTGATTCATCACTGTGGTAAATGTTGTCTTAAATCCGGTCAGATGGGTTCCGCCCTCTGCGTTATAGATATTATTACAGAAGCCAAGTACATTTTCATGGAACTCATTGACATACTGAAACGCAACCTCGACCTCAACGCCTTCTGCTGTTCCCCTATAATACACCGGTTCATGGATGACTTCTTTCTTAGCATTCAGATCGCGGATAAAGCCAATGATACCGTCCGGCTCGTGATATTCGATATGTTCGGTCTCTTCTCCACGTTTATCTTCATATATAATTGTTAAGTTCGGATTCAGATAAGCCGTCTCATGCATGCGGCTCTTGATCTCTTCCCCGCGGAATTTCGTCTTCTCAAAGATCGTATCATCCGGCAGGAAGCTGACCTTCGTTCCTGTCTTTCTTGTCTTACTGATCTTCGGCAACAGTCCATCTTCCAATTCAATTACCGGAACACCACGCTCATAGCGGTCATGATGCACATATCCGTCTCTGCTGATCTCCACGTCCATCCATGCAGACAGCGCATTGACTACAGAAGAACCCACACCGTGCAGACCACCGCTGGTCTTATAGGCCGAGTCATCGAATTTACCGCCCGCATGCAGTGTCGTGTACACCAGTCTGGCAGCAGACATGCCCTTTGCATGCATGCCGACAGGCACGCCTCGTCCGTTATCCACCACGGTTGCCGATCCGTCTTTTTCCAATGTCACATGAATCTCGGAACAGAATCCCGCCAGATGCTCATCCACTGCATTATCCACGATCTCATAGATCAGATGATTCAGACCTTTCGTTGAGGTACTTCCGATATACATACCCGGTCTCTTACGGACTGCCTCCAGCCCCTCCAGCACCGAGATACTGTCCGCATCATATGTAGCTTTATTCGCCATGTTAATTAGTCCTTTCTACTATTTCGCATACTTACCCATGTTGTATTAGAATATCACAAATGTTTCTTTTTCGCAAAGAATTTATTTTAGTGATCGTTACCAATCACTTTACCAGCACCTGATTCAGCAGCTCCGCTAAGATGTCCATCGCATTTTTCATTTCCTGTACGGTATTCGTCTGCGCACCCGCCTCAATCAGCAGACTCTTCGGCATCAGATGCATGTTATAACGGTATCCTCGCAGATAGATCCGTCTGGCAAAATCCGGATACTTCTCACTTGCCGCCACCTGCATCTGCAGAGAAAATGCAAGATTATCCTGTATGTAAGGATTGGCAAGATAATCAATCTCACCGTTTGACCTGGTCTTACTTAGTCCGTTAAAGAACATAATCTGGGCTGTTGGCTTTCCATTGATCTCCGTCACCAAATGGGTTCCCTCACCCACGCCATCCCTGTGCAAGTCAATCACCACCTCAATGGATGGGTTATTTTTCAGAATCTCTGCGATCTCCGGTTTCGCCAGATCATATGCTTTGCTTCGATCCAATTCTCCATTGATCAGATCATAGACACCTATATGATGCATTGTTTCTATATGATATGTCTGATTCAACAGGTCCGTCAGATAATCTCCGATTCCCACAATCGATGTAGACGGATCTCCAGGTACCGAATCCGCAAACATTTCCTGGGAATGGGTATGATAGATCAGGATCTTCGGTCCTCCTGTCTCTTGATTAATATGAAGATCCTTGCTCATAAGCTCTGTCCCATTCAGTTCATCACTGCGGATCATCGTGGAACTGTCCACCGTATAGAAATGGCTCAGCAGATAGTTAAAATCTCCCATTTTCTCCGGAGATACATCAATGCCTGTGCCCACTCCTTCCGTCTTAGCTGAATCATCCTCGCCGATTAACGCCCCATTCGCATCCACCGCATTCTCATCTGACGCCTGTTCCGCCAGAATCTTTGCAATTGTCTCTGCATCCTCCACTTCGGTCTCCCATTCTGATTTTTCATCCAAATACGTACCTAACGGTATCAGCTCGGCTGCCTTTCCTTCCAGCCATTCCTTCCAGTCACCATTTTTATCCTCTGCCACATATACCATTCCGGGCAGATAACACTCCGCCGACTGCCTGACCAGCATATCGGTAATCTCCTCCCAGATCATATCCCAGGAAAATACGCCCATATTCCACAATATATATGCCCCCAAGATCACTGACAGCATCAGAATCAGGCAACGGTTGATCTTTACATGTCCACTCCGCATCGTTCACTCACCTCCGGCAGTCTGCCGTACTGCTGTTATCCTATGCCGTCCCGGTGTAAAATATGCCAATACATCTGCATTTATTCCACACATACACACAATTGATTGATCGCATCACAGACAATCCGACTGATCCGCCTCACTGTATCATCGATATCCTTTGGCGTCACGAACATTCCATTCAAATGTGGGGAAATGAGTTCTTTCACCAATTCGTATTTTTCCGTGGCATTATATCCCTGTAATACCAGTCCGACACCACGCAACGCCTCCGAAGTCTCCAGTGCCTGAATCAGATTCTCCATAGAATCATTAACGATTGTCGCTGCATCTACCACTGTTGGCACACCGATTGCGATTACAGGAATCCCCAATGTCTCCTGACAGATCGCACTGCGGTGATTCCCAACGCCGGATCCCGGCTGGATCCCAGTATCTGCCACCTGGATCGTGCGGTTCAGTCGCTTCGTATTCCGCGCAGCCAACGCATCAATCGCGATTACAAGATCCGGCTTCGTCTCTTTCACAATTCCCTTCACAATTTCTACCGTCTCCATGCCGGTCTGTCCCATCACTCCCGGCACAATCGCGCTGACCAGACGCATCCGCTGATCATGTAATGCATACCTGCCATACTCACGGATCACATGACGGGTGATATTCAGATGATCTGCCACGTACGGTCCCAGTGCATCCGGTGTCACCATCCGGTTGCCAAGTCCCACTACCAGCACCGACTCCTGCTTTCCCTTATGATCTTTCAAAATGCGTCTGAGCAGCTTCTCCAGTTCATCCGAAATATCCCGGTGGATCTCTTCGTTATCATCCGCCATCCCCGGTGCCTCCAGCGTCAGGTAATTCCCTACAGGCTTCCCCATGGTTCTTGCCCCCTTCTCTGTCTCAATCTTCACCATCGTGATGCGGATCTCCTTCTGCTCATCATAATGTTCCTCCAACACCACGCCTGATATCTCTACATCATCCGATTCAAACCGTTCCTTTTCTTCCAATGCAAGATCCGTACGCACATTGAACTTGTCGATCATACCTAGTCTCTCTCCTTCATACTCATTTTCCATTAGTTTTTACAGCTTTTGTCAAAATATGTATTGACAAGCACACCTAATTATTCTAATATAATTAAGTACGTTTTATCAGAGCGTCCGTGTCTGTTCTGATAAACATGAATGAAATTATAATTAATCCATGATATCGGAGGTGGACAAATTGGCTAACATCAAATCTGCAAAGAAAAGAATTTTAGTAAACGAGACAAAGGCTGCAAGAAATAAAGCGATCAAATCTAAGGTTAAGACTTGCGTAAAGAAAGTTGAGACTGCTGTAGCAAAGAAAGACGCTGCTGCTGCTCAGGACGCACTGAAGGTTGCTATTTCTGAGATCAACAAAGCTGGTTCTAAGGGAGTTTACCACAAGAACACTTGCTCAAGAAAGATTGCACGTTTATCAAAAGCTGTAAACGAAATCGCTTAATTTATTTGAATAAAGTAAACGAAACAAAAGACATCCATTACCGTCATGATGGATGTCTTTTTTGTTTATTTTTTTACATTCCACTCCCAGAACCCGTCATCATCTGTCAGTTCTATCGTCTGTATCAGTTCCGGATCATCCTTATCATAGATAACTCTCCACTCCGTCTCGAAGTCTTTCGTCTCAGCCTCCTTATAATCACTTGTCTCTGCCTGCACTGTCACTTTTATGTGCTGTATATTATCATTTTTCTCAACAAGTTCAATCTTTTTTACAGATGTCTGACAGCCATTCACATCAGAAGCTCCCAGAAAATAAATCCGTTCCTGACTGTTCAAGAATGTATCAAACATTCCTTTTGCAAAGCAGTCTCCCACTGTCTCATCCCAGGCATTTTTCTCTTCTTCCACTGCTTTCTGTGTTGCTTCTATTTCCTCTTCATCTGGTACATCTGTTCCTATTCCTATTTCAGTAGGCTGAGCATGATATAACTCTTCATTCGGAGATTCCACGATAGCATGTAATAATTTTGTAGTAGAATCAGGAACTTCATTCTGTTTAGAACAGCCAATTAACGCATTTATCACAAAAGCTCCCATCACAATTATTCGTATATTACGCTTCATATACCATTTCCCCTTTCCATTTAAGAATACACAGCACGCCCAACCCCGTCATCACAACGAGTTCAGGCATCATCCGTTATCTTCTTACTACTCCAACTTGAACTTCCAGATTCTCTACACTTTTAACATTATCAAAAACATACTCTATCTCTATTTCCGTCACTTTAGGGAAGAATCCATAATTATTGAGCCATGTGAAATAATTTTCCCCCACCCACTTGGGACCTCCCATATTAATTCCTTCACCCTTTTTTCCAAATTTAATATCATATACGTTTGTATTAAAATACTCAATATAATAATCCTTAGCATTTATTGTTATTATATTTTCCTCGTTATACGGACGAAAAACAGTCTTCTGTATTATTTTCACTGTTGCCGTATCAGGTTTTGCAGGGTTTTTAGAAATAATAACAATTGTATTTTTAGTCTCACTTTCAACAATATCATTTTCTCCGAGTTGAAACGGTGCTAATTCACGTATATCTCTTGTCATAAAAATATATTGATTTACAACAAAAATACTCGTTATAACTATCAATATTATGATTGCAAATACTTTTATTATACATTTCAACTTTTCATAATACATATCCTTAATACCTATATGTTATTGCTTGAGAGTCATAATTTCCACCTGAAAATCCAAGTGAAATACCAGATATTGAAACACTAATTCCTAATGCTCCTTATGGCTGTATTTCTGCCGCTGAAGCCATCATAGAGCTAAAACTTAAACTTAACATCATAACGAGCATAATAGAACATATTTTTTTCTTCATATTATCTTTCTCCTTTACTTCATCATATAGTAACTTATTAGCACTGCCACACCTAATACCAGTGCTATTCCACATTCCAGAACCACTTCAATGCATCTCATTTTCTTTAAAAATGCATCTTCCATTCCAAGCGCATATAATATCTGATGATTTCTCGCCTTGTCCTGGCGTTCCGCTTCCAACAGCTGGCTTACCACGATAACCACCATGATAAGATAAAATATTCCAAAGATAATGAATGTGCCTGTAACGGAATAGCAGGTCTGCTGTCTGCCTGCATACTCTTCATGGTAATTGATCAGGTCGATATTTCCAGCCTTTTTCACACAGCTTAGTATATGCGTCTCTGCATCGTAAGCATCCGCTGTATCATCTACCAATATCCGTACCTTCTCACAATAATCATCCACGGTATTTATGCCATATTGTTTCCAGAAATTCTTTCCTGTGACCGCACAGATACCACTGCTGGCAGGATAAGGTGGATGTATATTTTTTTCGGAAGATGCGCGCAAAATTGCATTAACCCGCATCTGCTTCGTCTGCACTTCTTTTTTTCCATGATAGGTAACAGATAACTGATCACCGGCTTTGATCTGTGATTCCCGAATGTCACTGTCTTTCACCATTTCTTTTATATACCACGGCAGATATATGCCTTCCATATCGTCCTGCTCTCGAAGTGGACTTAATACAAGGATACAGAAGTTGCCGCTTTCAAATTCTTCTCGTGTAACGGTTCCTTCCTGAACATCTGCCAGGAATCTCTGCAGATCTTCCCAGCGCGTGACTCCCAGTGCATGAAAAGAAATGTTATGAGCATTCACATTTTCCTTAAAAAGCTGCTCTGTCTCCAGTATTTTTTCAATATATGGGCTTTGTTCATACTCCGACAAATCAATGGTATATTCTGTTTCATTACGTTCGTCACTATCTGTAGAATAATATGCTTCTGCCGATTCCACACCTTCAATCTGAGACAATGTCTGAACTGTAAGTTTACTAATCCCTTGTGTGTTTGAATCCGGCTGCACATTTAACATATATCCATTGCCTGTATACTGACGGTCTCTTGCAAGTTCTTCCCAGTCCGACCGTATCTCCAGATACCCCGTACCGCACATCACTAATACGCTTGCTATCAGCAGAATCTGTATGCCTTTACGCAGTTTTCTGTAATTCCAGTCACACAGCACCATAGAAAGAGGTGTCAGTCTGGTAATCTGATTTTTTCTTTTTGATAATTTAATTTTCTGGCGGTCTGTACCTCCTTTCCTGAATTTATTTAATTTCATGCATGAAAAGAAATAACTAAATGAAAATACGAAAAAGCTGTATAATAGTGTTCCTGCATATGCTTTTCCGGTCACTTTTGCAGCTAACGGATAGCCAAGTATCTTCTCCCATCCTTTCATAGCTGCCAGGTACGTCAATGTACCGAGACCCATTCCGGTTATAGACGCAATCAGATAACACGCACAGGCTTCAAAGATCAGTATCTGGTACATCTGCTTCTTCTCCATTCCAAGTGCATCCAGATCTCCTGACGTTTCTGAACAGAGTGCGACACCATCAGATACAACACACAGGCTGCCGCTACTGCGATTACCACACGGATTGCCTGAAGAAATCCGATATATGGCATTTGCTTCACCACATCCTGATTCCATTTTGCATTTTCTTCCATACCGCAGGTCAGCTTATCGCTTTTCTTCAAATCTTCATAAACCGAGTCTCCCTTGTCTGCCCGAATCAGCATATGAGACTCCAATGGACTGCCAATCCGCTCTGCTCCTGCTTTTGTCACAATTCCTGTCGGAAACCGATTCCAGTTACAGATGTCCCAGTTGACCTGATAGTCCTTGATGACACCACACAATGTATAGGTATAAGCCTTTCCGACCATATCATTCTGATACGCAGTCGTAGTAACGATATTTAACGTAATCTTCTCCCCCGGCTCTCCCTGGTAACCAAGCGCGGTAAGCATGCCGGATTCCATAGCAATCTCCTGTTCATTTTCCGGAAGATGCCCTTTTAACATCTGCAAATATCCGATATTCCACGCAGTCTGATCCATCGTTCCGATATTCGCCTGCTTATTGTCCATATAAGAACCAGCCAGCACACCATATATCTGAATCTTCCCTTTGGATTCGATAAATGGATGATCTTCTATTAAAGTCTGCGAATCTGCATCCATGTTTACCAGTCCATATTCCCATTCGCCATAGATGTTCTTACGCTGGTTCATCACTGCACTGCTTATCCCATCTGTAATGAGAAAGCCTGTCTGCATCAGCATACACGCAAGAATGGCAACCCACACCACCATCAGGCAATACTTTTTCTGGCGTTTCATCCATTGTAAACTAATATTCCATTCAATATGCCTTATCCCGTGATTTTCTTTCATCGCAGCTTCCCATCCTCCAGTATCACGATACGGTCTGCGTAATTGGCGCTTTCCATATCGTGCGTCACCATCACAATCGTCTGCAGATACATTTCTCTGGATGCCCGAAGCATCCGCATAATTTCCTGTCCGGTGCGGTAATCCAGGTTCCCGGTCGGCTCATCAGCAAGGATGATCTCCGGTTTTGCCGCCATTGCTCTGGCAATTGCCACTCGTTGCTGTTCGCCACCAGACAGTTCTTCCGGATAATCCATGCATCTCTCCCACAATCCTGCCCGCTCCAGAATCTGCTGAATATAATCCCTGTCCGGATTCTGATGTGCGATATACAGAGGCATGCAGACATTATCCCAGATCGTATATTCCGGAAGAAGCTGATATTTCTGAAATACAAAGCCGATAGAACCCTGGCGCATCTCACACCGCTCCTGCCTAGAAAGTGTCTGGATCTCCTTCTCTCCGATCCAAACTTTTCCTGCATCTGCATCTTCCAGTGTTCCTGCAATTTTCAGAAAGGTGGACTTACCCGATCCGCTTCGTCCCATGACTGCCACAAACTCTCCGCGCTCCGCAGTAAAATCAAGATTTTTCAGTGCCTGGATGCTTTTTAGTCCAAGCTGATAACTCTTGCTTACATGTTTCATTCGAATTATTGTATCCATATATCCCCACCTCCTTGATCTGTCCTTCTGACTCAGATTATAAAGCACGTATCTTACTGTTCTCTTAATCTTATCTTACAATTCTGTAAGATTGCTGCCGGCGTCTTTCGCTGTAAATATAGGCAGCAGAATCTGAAATGTCGTTCCTGTCGCATCCGATTCTAATACGCGTACGGTTCCCTGATGCATACGAAAGATTTCACGCGACAGATGGAGTCCAATGCCAAAACTGTCTTTTTTATCTCCATCGGTCTGATAAAAACGGTCAAATATCTTTTCACGCTGATCCATCGTTATCTCTGCTCCGCTGTTATAGATACGGATATCATATTGCCCGATTGAAACGTCCAGTGTCATACGTATCTGCCCGTTTTCCGGTGTATGCTCTGTGGCATTTTTCAATAAGTTTTTAAATGCCTCCCTGACCCAGAATGCATCACATGATAACATAGTTTCTTCAGGGATTTCCTGTTGAAAATCGATACTTTTCGCCGCCCTCAGTGGCTCTACTGCATCTACTGACTCATTAAGAAGTTCCGACAGATTCTCTTTCTTCTTTTTCATCCATATCTTTCCGGAATCAATCTGCGCAAGCCGGAGCAGTGATGCCGTCATGTCTGACATACGCTCCAGCTGGTTAATGCATTGCCCCAGTCTTCTCTGTCTCTGCTCATCTGCTTCCGTATCCTGCAGATACTCTAGTCCAAGCATCATTCCTGCCGTCGGAGTTTTCAACTGATGAGCAATATTCTCCATATAGGCTCCCATCTTCTCACGTTCTTTTATCACGTAATCTTTTTCTTCCTGTAATCTGGTCCGCTCTTCTTCCCGTATCTGTTCTGCATATTTTTCGGCTCTCGCAGCATTTTTCCTGCACCGGTAACAATCATATGCCATTCCTGTCAGACAGAGCATTACTGTCATCACAACATACCAATTTCTACCATAAGATATAATCGTCTGGTAAAGGTTATCCTCACCTGTCTTTTCAAGTCCTGCATCCCGTATGCTCTGCAATCCACTCTGATAATCTTCCTCCTGAAATTCACCAAAAATGGCAGTCTCAACATCTGTCTGATGTTCCAGGCTGCCAACAAGCGATATCATCCGAGAAATATACATACTTCCCAGACGATACTGATATGCACAGAAAATAATCATTATCGTTCCAAAGATAACGAGCCATTTTCCTGTGATTTTTAACATGTCTTTTTTAGAAAAATGATCCATACACAACCTCGGTTCTGTCTGTCCACCGATATCCAAGTCCTCGTCTGGTCTCTATCGGCACAGGCTCTGAATCGACTGTCAACTTGCTGCGAATCCGGTTCATATACACTGACAATGCATTATCATCCACGTCATGATCATTGTTCTCCCAAATCAGATCCAAAAGTTTCCCCCGTGTGACCAGACCAGGAGCATTATTTATCAAACTATATAAAATGCGGTATTCCGTCAGCGTCAGGTCTGCCGCGCGGTCATTCACATACACGGTGTGGCTGTTCAAATCCAGAAAAATATGTCCGCTCCGGATGCCTTCTGGTCTCATCTGCTGAGTTTGATTCGAATGCTTAAGCAAAGATTTGATACGTGCCAGAAGTTCCAGTGTCCGAAACGGCTTCACCACATAGTCATCACCGCCTGCTTCAAGTCCTTCGACAATATAGCTTTCATTGTCATACGCTGATAGGAACAAAACCGGATTTTCCGTAGCGGTTCTGATTTTCCGGCAAAGAGAAATCCCGTTGCCATCCGGAAGCTTCATATCCAGAATATACAGCATATATGTATCCTCTTTTATCTTTTTCTCTGCCTCTTCGCAAGTTGCTGCCACATCCGTTTTCCAGTTACGAAGCTGCAGTGCATCTACAATTCCCTGACAGATCATTTCATCATCTTCTACGATCAGAATAGTATCCCGCATGACTTATCCTCCACTACTTTTCTGCTTTCAGTGTACCATACAATGGATTCAGATTCATTTCAAATGTAAAGCTCTCTTCATCGAATCGATACTTCTCTTTCAGTCTCGGTCCACAGCTCTGCGATCCGATTCCATTCTGTTTATAGTCCAGACACAACACGGTGCTTTCGCATGGTTCAAGCTCATAATTATGTGCTTTTTCCGTCAGTTCTTCCTGCGTATACTCAGATACGTTAAATGCAAATGACTGCGCTCCATATGCAACAATTCCAAGTACGCTTCCTTTCACGATCACGTAATCGCAGTCTGCATGGCTTCCGTTTTCCTGTGGACGGATATAATCCTCATGCTGATCCGTTACGCTGCCCGTATAGATTCCATGACTGCCTGCTTTGCATTTATCGATATAACTTTCCTGTGGTCCTACGCCGTAATATTCCAACTGATCCATATCCTTTTTCAGGAACAGACGCAGACCAAATCTCGGAAGTTCCGGCAGCTCCGGATTCTTCACGACATCCATTTTTACCGATATTCTTCCATCCGCATCGAGTTTCCAGACTGCATCGATATCCATAAGTCTCTGTACTGTGATTGCAAGCAGTGCCATCTTACTGTGGATTTCTACTCCGGCATCAGTCACTGCATACTCCGTGGTGTAGGCTCTCGTTGTTGTCTGATGATACCTTGCTTTCTGCCATTCTACGCGGATAATCCGATCGTTGTCCGTCGGTGCCCGCCATACATTCACTTCCATTGGTCGATCCAGTAATACTTTGCCATCTGCCTCCAGTTGCCCAAAGATTCCGTGAAGCTTATCGTAGGTATAACAGAAACGCGCACCTTTCACGATCAGCTGCCGCTCTGTTTCTTCCACTTCTATCGCTTCGGCATTTTCTATATTACTGTTAAGCCAGTCTGTAACTCTTCGATTGTTTCCATCTACATTTTCCAGTAATATCTCGTCAAATCCGAGTTCATACCCCTGACTGCGGATTGCATCTGCATGTTTCAATTGATAGGTCAATTTTAAATAGACCCTGCCCTTCTCCGGCACATTGACAGGTAACTGTATGTTTCCTGCCTGATGCGGATTGATTGCAGGAACTTCAGTCAGGTTCAGCTGTCCGGATTCAACGAGTGTCCCATCGCAACTCACCTCATATGCTACGTCCACATACTCCTGAAGACTCAGATAATTCATCTCATTTTTCAGAATCACATATCCTTCTGCCTGATTATACTCTGTAACCCGAACCGGTCTGTGCACATTCTTATATTCTAAAAGTCCCGTGTGTGGTGTGCGGTCAGGATATACCATTCCGTCCATACAGAAATTGCCGTCATTCGGATATTCACCATGATCACCGCCGTAGTAGTAAATGTCCTTTCCATTCTCTTCCGTTCCTTTGTAAATAGCATGATCACACCATTC
>OGCM01001815.1_pt1 | contig 23211 bp, 20 predicted proteins | sample 1570151 | NCBI WGS metagenome assembly OGCM01 (sample SAMEA4370582, study PRJEB24528) | human gut metagenome
AACGCGGCCTTGATGCCGTCGCCCGTGGGGTTGCCGCCGGTGCCGTTACGGCCGATGGAGATGCGCATCTTCTGGTTCCAGGGCTGGCGTGCCTCCATCATCTCCAGGTTGTTGCCGTAGCCGCCCGTCGCCAAGATGACGCCCTTGGTAGCGTTGATGCGGATGTAATGACGGTCGTTCACATCGCGGGCGATAATGCCGACCACACGGCCGCTCTCGTCCTGCTCCAGCTTGATGAGCTCGGTGGACCAGCGGAACTCGGCGCCCTTCTCCTCGGCATACTCCTTGAGCGATACGCCGAAGTTGAAGTTCTTGTCCTCTTTACCCTTATCGGTCTTGTTCGGGCTGTGGCCGGTCGCCCACGCCTTATCGCGCGCACCCTGACCCTCCGTGCCGACGGAGCCTTCGAACTGCATGACCAGGCGACCGTCGCGCTCGACGATCTCGGTGAGCCAGTCGATCAGGGCGCCGGATTCGTTCGCCCACACCTTCACCAGGTCGTAGTTGATGAAGCCGTTGGCATAGCGGACGATGTCCTCCATCTTGTCGATCTTGAACTGCGGGTACTCGTCGAACGAGGCCAGCTGCAGCTTCGAGTCGATGGCGCCGATGTCCTCGCGCGGGGCGAGCACGGTCGGCGTGCGGTCGATGCCGAGCACCTTCGCACCGTTCTCGGCGGCGGAGATGACGGCAGGCAGGCCGGCGGTGCGGCAGCCCACGACCAGCACCTCGGTGTCGATGGTCTCGGTGATGTCGCGCTCGGCGACCTCGGGAGCCTGGCCCAGCCAGCTGGCCGTGCCGGGCACCTGGCCGGCGCTCGCGTTTACCGGCTCCTCGCCGGCGGGGACGGTGTAGCCGTTGCCGCAGCCGGTCAGCGCGCCCATGGCGGCGGCGCCGATGGCGGTGATGCCCGCGCCCTTGAGGAAGGTGCGGCGGTCGAGTCCGTTATGCTGCATTCGGGGCCTCCCATCCCTCGGGCATGTTCAGTTTGTGGCACTGGTTGCACATGAGGACGCTCTTCTCGTGAGCCTTGTGGCAGTCGCCGCACTCGAGCGCCAGGTCCTGGTGGCTGCTATGAGGGTTGAACTGCTCGCCATTGCCCTCGAAGCCCCAGGTGCTGGCGACCACGTCGTCCATGTCGTGGCAGCCGCTCTTGGCGCAGAACTCCTCGCTGGCCATGTCGGCGCCATCGGCCAGCTTCGTACCGTCGGCGGTCATGGGATAGTCGTCGGAGGTCCACTTCATGACCTCGCCCACCTGCTCGGTGATCACGGGCTCATGGCAGCTCAGGCAGTTGTTGCCCGCCTCGGCGTGCGCGGTCACCAGCATGCCCTGGTCGCCGCTGTAGTACGTGTCGACGTAGCTGTCCATGGGGCTGTGGCAAATGGAGTTGCAGAAGCTGGGCGTCTCGTGCCACACCCAGAAACCCGCGCCCGCCACCACGATCACGGCAGCCACGACGCCGCCGATGATCCAGCCGCGCTTGGCCTTGCGCTTCGGGGAAGGAGCTTGCGCACCATCACCGGGCTGGGAGAACTTTTCGTCTTCAGCCATTCGTTCCTCTCCTTTTCCTTGGAACCTTCGGCAAGCCCGGCGGGTGCGACGACGCTCGAGGAAGACGTCCGCAACCGGATAACGGCCGCATGCTGGCGAAAGCGACGCGTTGCGCCGTGCCCCACCCGCCGGACTTGCCGCGGGGCCCTCCACGGCCCCATCCAACGCGCACATCATGCGCCAGCACAAGCGCGCACGCCTAGTACCCCCGCGGGGTAAACTTTGCGTTTACGCAGGTGAGAAAGGGGCAAAGGAACGCGGAAAGCCCCGCCGCGGACATGCCGCGACGGGGCTTTCGTAAGGAGGTAAGAGTTGAGAAAAGGTTCGAGGGACCAGGAAGAGCCGTTCCGAAATCGCTGCTCGACCCGGCTAGTCGATCGAGATGGAGCGCGAGGTTTCAGGCTCGGGCTTGGCGACCTTCTTCGGCACGTCAATCTGCAGGGTGCCGTTATCGAACTTGGCCTTGATGTCGCCTTCCTCGATGTCGTCGCCGACGTAGAAGGTACGGCTGCACTTGCCGCTGAAGCGCTCCTGACGCACGTAGGTGCCCTTCTTGTCCTCGGTCTCCTGCTTGGTTTCGGCCGTAACGGTCAGGTAGCCGTCCTTCAGCTCGGCCTGCACGCCTTCCTTGTCGAAGCCCGGCAGGTCGATGGTCAGCTCGAAACCGGTCTCGGTTTCGCGGATGTCGGTGCGCATCAGGTTCGGCGTGGTCTTCACGCTCGGCGCCGCCATGGTGCCGAAAAAGTTGTCAAACGGGTCGGTCATAAGATCGTTAAGGAAGCGATTAGAGCGAGGTACCAACATGGACATCATCGTCATCTCCGTTTCTTGGGGCGAAGCGCGCTGCCCGGCACCGGCCGATCCCCGGTCGGGCGCTTTGCCTGATTCGCCTGCCAGGCGGACAGTTGCGCCGCATCGCGCAACGGCCGTCAAGCTTGCGAACGGGCCGGCAGGTTGTTCCGCCGCCGTTTCGGTTGCTTTCGTTGCGGCCCCGTTCAGGGGACCGTTCCTTTGAACAGTTATCGTTATAGACTCTGCGTTAGCACTCTGCAAGTGAGAGTGCTAACGCGTTACCTTCACGTCATTTTCGCGTCACGATGCGGGAACTTGAGGGGCCGAGGGAAGCCGCAAACCGCGCCGCGAGCCCCAAGGCCCGCAGCGAGCGAGGCACGGGGTCGGCGAGCCGCCCGCAAGCGTCGCGCGGGCGCGAACCCAGCGGTCCGCTGCCCAACTTCACGCGGCGTTCATGCTTCTTTAAGGCTTCTTTCAGGCGGCGCGCCTACTATATATATGAACCGTTCCTTATCCCTTTCCTTTACGGATCGCGCCCTCTCATCCGCGATCCGGCTAGGCGGAGTCTCCCACTCCCGCTTGGCGCGCGGGGCGCGGGGTTCCCGCCCACGTCCCACCGATTCCCAAGACGCCGTCTTCCCATCGGCGCCGCTTTGCCGCCCCGTCTCCCATCCCGGAACGGCAAAGCCCATCGCGGGGTCTCCCTCCCCGCATCGCAGAGGACCGCCGCGGCTTCCCACCGCGGCGGTCCAGCGTTTAAGCGGGGAAACTGCCGGGCGCAAATCGGCTCGCCGCGATCGAACCCGCCGCTCGCTGTGGCAGCGCTCCCCACTCCGCCGCAAGCGCGCCGCGCGAGGTCGTGGCGCTTGCGCTACCATGTCGTTAATCGACAGGAAGGAACCCGCCATGCGCGAAACCCCGCAGCTGAAGCATATCGAGCAAGTGTCCGACGGCTGGATCAAGAAGTACATTCTCACGTACGTGCTGCCCGACGGCAGCGACTACATATATGAAGCGGCCTCGCGCAAGGGCCTGGAGGCGTACCGCGCCGAGCTGGCGCGCCTTGAGGCGCGCAGCAACACGGCCATCGCGGCGATCGACGAGGGCGCGGACGATTTCGGCGCTGCAGCCGTTGCCGCGGCCGAACAGGCCGCCGGCACCAGCGGCAAGCGCACAGCCGACGCCGTGTCCATCGTGCCCATCACGCGCGACGGCAACCTGGTGCTCATCCGCGAGTTCCGCTATCCGCTGAACAGCTGGGTGGTCGGCCTGCCCGCGGGCCTGGTGGAGCCCGGCGAAGACCTCGCCGTGGCCGTGGACCGTGAGCTGCGCGAGGAAACGGGTTACGGTCTGCGCACCGACATCCCGGAAGGCGCGGTGGAGCTGTTGCCGCAGGCCGGGCATTCGTCCACCGGCATGAGCGACGAAAGCGTGCAAACGGTGTTCGCCCAGGTGGAGAAGGACGAGGCGGCTCATCCCGAACACGGCGAGCTTATCGAGGTGTTCACGCTGCCGCTTCGCGAGGTACCGCGATTTCTCAAGCAGAACCCGTTGCCGCTAGGCACCCGTCTGCAGCTGGTGCTGGAGATCTTCGCGAGAAACGCGAAGTAACCGGGCTTTCGCGAAGCGCTGCGCGCTCGGCGAGCGCCGACCCTTTCGCCAGCCGCACGCAACCGCGCCCCTTACGCGAAGCGCAGCGCGTGGGTGAAACCCGCCCAGGACAGCGGATCGGTGTCGCGCACGAAGGCGCCGAAGGTGGGGGCGTGCACGTAATGCGTGCCGCCCTCGTTGCAGGCGATCGCCACATGGCCGTTGTACCCGTCGCCGTAGCTGATCCACAGCACATCGCCGGGCTGGGCGTCCTCCACGGGCAGCTGCGCCGCCGCCGCATAGTACAGCGACTCCGTTTGATGCGGCAGCGAGATCCCCGCTTGCAGATACGCCCAGCGCACCAACCCTGAGCAGTCGAACGTCTCCGGGCCTTCGGCGCCCCACACGTACGGGCAGCCGATGCGCGAGAGAGCATAATCCACCACCGAGCCGTTCGCCGGGATGGGCACCGATGGGATATTGTACGCATAAGCACGCCTGACCTGCGCCGACGACGCCTGCGCCGCCTCGGCGCGATCACGGTCCTGCATGGATCCCAACGCCGCCTTCGCCTCTTCATCAAGCTGCTGGAGAATGGCCTGCATGGCGGCCACCTACTCTTGCGCCTCGTTCTTGACGCGCTCGGCCTCCTCAGCCGCCTCCTTCGCCACCTGCTCCTGCAGCTCAAGCTGCTCCTTGTCGGCGGCTACCTGGTCGCGCAGGGCCTTGGCCTCCTCGATCATACGCTCGTCGTTCTCGTTGAGCGCATCGTACATGTCCAGGCCCGTGGCGAATTCCTTGAACGACGCCGAGCCCATGAGCAAGTCGATGACGGTGAACTTGCCAGCCTTGTACATGCCCACGGCGCGTTTGGCCAGGCGATCCTGCAGCGTGTCGATCTGCGTGGATGCCTCGTCGATGCGGCGCTGGGCGTCGTCGACGGCGTTCACCGCGGCCTCGTGCTCGTCAAGCGCCTGGTAGTAAGCCTGCGCCGCCTCTGCCAGCTCGTTTTGCAGCGACGCCACGCGCTGATACACGGCATCGGCTTGCGCCAGCTTCTCCTCGGCATCGGGCTCGTCGTTCTTCTCTTTTTCGTCGGAGCCCTTTTCCTTGTCATCCTCGTCATCGGCCCAAGCGGGAACCGTACCGAGCACTGTGGATGCGCCGAACAGCGCAGCTGCCGAAACGAACAGGCGACGATCGATTTGCGGACGGGGACGAACCATGTGACACCTCTGAGACACCCTTGCGGGCACGTTGATTGCAATTTGCCATCGAGCATTGTAATACATGGTGAACTTTTCATGCGCAACGCCATGGCTTCTCCACGCTAGCTTATTCTCACGCAAGGATGATATTGTGCGAGAGCATCCCCCATGCGAGCTTCGCATCAGCTGCATTTCGCGCATCCGAACGGCGCATTCGCCCGATGTCAGGGGATGTGCAGGCGCCGAAACGGAAAGCCCGCCGCCCTCGAAGGAGGACAGCGGGCTTCGGTGCAGCCGTATCGATGGGGGTTCGCAACGGGTGCGCTGCAGGGAGCTTGATGGCGGGCGCGGTGCAAGAGATCGGACGGCGAGCGCGGTGCAAGGGACTCGACAGCAGATGCCGATTGCGCTCCCTGCCGCACAGGACGCGCCGGAAAGCCTCGACCCCGTCCCGCCACTCGGGACTTACTTCCCTTTGCGGGCGTCGTCCAGGATGTTGAGCGCCATGGCGTAGCCGCCGGCGCCGTAGCTCAGGCATTTCGACACGCGGGCGATGGTGGTTGCCGACGCCCCCGTGGCCTTCTCGATGGAAGCGTATGAATTGCCGGCGTCGAGCTGGCGCGCAACGGCGAGGCGCTGCGAGGTTTCGCGAATCTCGCGGATGGTGAACAGATCTTCAAGCAGCAGGAAGATGTCGTTCTTGTCCTGGATTTTTGAGAAAACGGTCAGCAAATCCTCCACCTCGGGGGTTCTCAGCTCGCTCATTCGGCATCGCCTTTCCGATTCACCGGGTTCTTTGCCTTCATTGTACTCCATCATGGTGGAGTGCTTGAGAACTCCGCAAACCCCCGCCGTAAACGGCGGCGCGCCAAGGCCCCACGCCGGACGCTTGAAAACGTAGGCGGACGCTTGTCCGTCCGGCGAAGCGCGGCGCCAACCAACCCAGGAAGCGAGCGGGCGAACCAGACGGACAAGCCCGTCCTCTAAACGTCGCTTAGGGGACGGGGACGGGCTCCTGCCGGACCCGAATCTCCTACTTGCCGCCGCCTGCGGCCGGGCCACCCGCGCCGCCAATGCCGCCGGCTCCGTTCGCACCGCCAGCGTCCATGCCGCCCGCGCCGCCCACGCCCGCGGATGCCGTGCAGCTGGCCGTGATGGCGGTCTCGCTGCCGCCGCTCACCGCGCCGGAATCCGTGTAGCTGTCGGCGTTGGCATTCGCCACCTCGCCGCCGATGACCAGGGTATATTCGCCGCCTTCCGCAAAAGCCGGGCTGGAAGTCAACACCATGCCGAAACGCTTGGTCGCCGTGAACGACGTCACCACGTTGCCGCTACCGTCGACCATGCACACGCTCTGGCCGGCCTCTCCGCTTGCCGAGGCCATGGCGAAGGCCTGCGTGCCGCCGGTGAAGCTTTGCGCCATGCCCGTGGAGCCGACCATGAGCACGGTGCCGCCGCTGATGGTCGCGCTGCCATCGTAGTCGAACGCGCCGTCGCCATCGCTGGTGGGCCCGGAGACCAGCAGCACGCCGCCCGTCACCTCGACGTTGCCGTTGCTGTCGATGGCATCGCCGACGGAGTCGACCACCACGTAGCCGCCATTGATCTGGATGAGGCAGCTGTTATCCGCCTGGCCCACGCCGCCGCCGGCCGCAGGGTCGCCGCCCTGTTGTCTGGGATCGGTGGCGCCGCCTGCGCCGCCGGCGCTATCGCCCGCCGGAGGCTCGGGCGCACTTCCACCCTGCTGCGCACCGGCGGCGTCGGGGGCCTGGCCACCCTGTTGGACACCTGCGGCGCCCGGGGCTCGCCCATCCTGTTGGGCGGCGGAATCGGGGGCTTGCCCGCCCTGCCGCGCACCTGCAGGAGCCTGGCCACCGGCATCCGGCGTCGCGGCCCCGCCGCCCTTGCCGAGCGCACCGGGAGTGCCGCCATTGGGAAGCGTGCTGCTCACCGTATCGGCATCCGCGTCATCGGACAGGTCGGCGGCGCTGGCGTTCACGCCATCGTCGCTTGCCACGATGTGCGTATCGCCGCCGTTGACGTAGACCTTCTCCGCTTCGTAACCCTCGTTGCAGCTGGTCACGTTCACGGTTCCGCCGTCCACGGTCAGCTTCGTCTCCGCATGGAACGCGTCGTCGCCCGCGCTGGCCTCTATCGAGGCACCCATCAAATGCATCTCTAGATCGGAATGGAGGGCATCGTCATTTGCCGCCACCACCATAGAGCCGCCCGCAAGGCGGACGAGCGTCTTGCCCTGCACCGCATCGTCGCCAGCTTGGATATCGAACGCGCCGCCATCGATGCTCACGAAACCCTTTGTCGGATCGTCGTCCTTGTTCGACTTGATGCCGTCGCCGTCAGCCTGAATGGTGAAGACGCCATCGCGAACCTTCACGCTATCATGGCCGCGCAAACCATCCTCCACAGCGCTGATGTTGTACGTGCCGGATACAACGACTAAGTCGTCCTTCGAGCATACCGCATGGCGGTACGCACTCGTCACGTTCAGCGTCCCGGACCCGTTCAGCGTCAGGTCGCAGAGGCTGAACAGCGTGGCGTACGGTTCGTCGGAATCATCTTCCAACGCATACGACGACCCGTCGGACAGATTGTTCTCCGTCCCCGCATCCAAGGTGACGAAGCACTTGTCCGCATTGCGCACGTAGATCGCCGCGCCGTCCTCGTTATGGATGATCGCGCCCGCCAGCACCAGCTGCACCTTGTCGTCGTCGCCGGCGTCGACCAGCAGCTGCCCGTCGGTCAGCTCACCCGACACGATGTACGTACCCGCCGACGAGATGACCACACCAGCGGCGCTCGCTTGAGCGCCCGCCCCCTGCACGCTAGCAGAATCGAAGGAAAGCGTGATGACGGTCGCCGACGACGCATCATAGGATGCATCAAGGTCGCGCTTGGAATAGTCCAGGTCAAGGGCGCTTTCGTCAAACGCCGCCGCAACTTCCTCGAACGACGCATACTCCACGTCGGAAGCGCTTGCCGCAGCAGGTTGAACGCGCCCATGACGGCGATGCCCGCGCCAAGGTTGCCGTTGACCAGGGTGATCACCATCTGCACGATAAGCGGCAGCAGCGCCAGAGTGACCACGAAGTTCTTCGAGTACTTATGACGGAACATATAGATGCAGGCCACGGCCGCACCGAGCACGATAGATGCGGCGCAGCACATGAGGAACTGCACGGTGGACACGCTTGCCACCAGGGAATCGGCCGTTCCGAAGACCGAGGAGAGCGCGGAATCAAGCACAACGATCATCCTTTCGGGAGGTCAGGGATGGAAAAGCGCCGCGAGTTGAACGGACGCCGGCGACGCGTTCGCACTCCTGGTAAGCGGCGCCGTACTTGCTGAACGACGACGGATACGCTTGGCACCCGCCGAGCACCTCGACAAGCCAGGACGGGTAAGCGCCGGCGGTCTTAACCTCCATGATCGTCTCGCCCAGGCCCAGAAGCGGATGGAAGGCGCTGCCCGCCTCGCGCTCGCCTGCCAGCACGTCGCGATACGCGACGCCCGAGTCGAACGTGATGCGCAGCCCGTCGGCGTCGGCGCCCGGCACCGGGGCGTACGCCGTGCGCTCGCACACGATGTACATGGAAGGGCGCAGGTTGCGGTAGCGCACCGCGAACGCATCGATCTCACGGGCGATCTGGATGCTGTGCAGCGTGAGCGCCTCGTCCTGCTGCAACTGATCGGCCAACGGGTTCTGCGCGCAAGCGTTCTCGTAGGGCACGCGCCCCATCAGGTACGCATACGCCGCCGCCAGCGAACATCCCACGCGGCGCTTGTACACGATGCCGTCGTACTTCTTCTTGATCTCCACGTACACGCGCTCGCCCGAAGTTGGCGTGCCGTACCAACGCAGGCGCAGCTTCTCCTTGTACAGGGGCTTTTCCAAACTGCGCGCGATCAGGTCGCGCGTCGGCGTGTCGAAATACAGGCTAGTGATGCGCGTGCGGCCGTACTCGTCGGCGGCCATGCGCCCGGCCAGCGCGTCGAGCACTTCGCGATGCTGCTTCGCGTTTAAGCGGTATTTGACCTCTTTGCGTTCAAAGGTGTCGGTGAATGAAGCCATCGTTTCCTCCCAAGGGCCCAACGGCCCACGCTCGGGGAACATTTCGAGGCTAGATACTACGAAGGCACCCTTAAAGTTGACTGAAACCGAGATCGGGAACACGAAAGCCCGCCGGTGGCGGGCTTTCGATCGTTGCAGTCGGGACCTTACGGAATCGGCGCTATTCGGGCTTTTTCGCCACGTGAACCGCGGCGATGCCGCCGGTGTAGTTCTTCCAGGTGACATCCGTGAAGCCGGCGTCCTCCATCATGCGGGCCAGGCCCTGCTGGTTGGGAAATGCCTTGATGGACTTCGACAGGTACACGAAGCCGTCGCGGTCGCCCGTGATCAGGCCGCCCCAGAACGGGATGAGGTGCTTCAAATAGAAGTTATACAGCGCCCGCCAAACGGCATTGGGCGGGGTGCTGAACTCCAGGCACACCAGGCTGCCGCCCGGCTTGAGCACGCGATACATCTCCGACAGCGCGCGCGGGCGGTCGGGCATGTTGCGGATGCCGTAGGCCATGGTGATGGCATCGTAGCTGGCGTCGGCGTACGGGATCTCCTGCGCGTCCACCACCTCGAAATCCACCGGCACACCGTCGGCAGCGCCGTCGGCGTAGTGCGCGCGGGCCACGTCGAGCATCTCGTTGACCAGGTCGGTGCACTGGATATGGCGCGGGTGCTTGGCGCGCGCCACGGTGAAGCTGACGTCGCCCGTTCCGCCCGCGATATCGAGCACGTCATCGTTTGCGCTGATGGGAGCCTGCTTCATCATGCCCGCCAGCCACGTTTTATAAGCGCCGAAGCTGGAGACGGCGTTGAACCGCTCGTACTTCTTCGCGATGGTGGAGAAGATGTCCTTTACGCGTTCGGACGAGATCTCTGCCGGCGCTTCCTTGCCGGTGGCGGTATCGATGGCCATGCGGTACTGCTCCTTGCGTATCGTGCACGCCCGGCGAACCCGGGCGCGATCATCAAGCTGGCCCTGAACGGGCCGTTCGTTCGACATTCCAGTATAGCCGTTCGCGCAGCCGCGCCGCGCGTTCGGCATGAAGCGAACACGCAAGCTGCGGTTGCCGCGAAGCGGCGGCCGAGGACCGGCGAGGGGGCGCAGCCTCGCAACCCGTGCAAGACGCAAGCGGCAAAGTCACGCCCATCAGGCAAAACGTCGATGAGAGTTGCTTTCGCGAAGCCTCGGGGCGCGAGCTGCTAGTACTCCTGCTCTAGGTCCGCGTGCGCCTGCGCATCGGTTTCAAGGCCGTAGAACTTCCCTTGGCGGAAGCGGTCGAGCGCCACCAGGGCGATCATGCCGGCATTGTCGCCACAGGCCGAAAGCGGGGGCATGACCAGGCGCACATGCATCTTCTTGCACAGTTTCTCGTACGCCGCGCGCAGCACGGGGTTGGCCGCCACGCCGCCGCCCAGGCAGAACGTGGGCGCACCGGTTTCGCGCAACGCCATCTCGGCCTTCTTCACCTGCACGTCCACCACGGCGGCCTCGAAGCTGGCGCAGATGTCCGGCACGTTGAGCTCACGGCCCGCGGCGCGCTCGTTGTTGATGTAGGTGACCACGGCGGTCTTCAGGCCCGAAAGGCTGAATCGCATGTCGCCCGAGTGCATCATGGCGCGGGGAAACTCGATGGCCTTCGGATTGCCCTTGGCGCCCTGCGCCGACACCACGGGGCCGCCCGGGTAGCCCAGGCCGAGCGCCTTGGCAACCTTGTCGAACGCCTCGCCCACCGCGTCGTCGATGGTGGCGCCCAGCACGCGGTAATCGCCCCAGCCGCGCATATGCACGAGCATGGTGTTTCCGCCGCTGACCAGGGAAACCACCGCTGGAGGGGCGAAATCGGGCGCGCCGATCTTATTTGCGTACATATGACCCTCAAGGTGGTTCACGCCAACCAGAGGCTTGTCGGCGGCCCAGGCCGCGCCCTTGGCGAACGCCACGCCCACCACCAGCGCGCCCACCAGACCCGGCGCGTACGTGACACCCACGCCGTCAAGGTCTGCCCAGGTCAGACGCTCCATACCCAAGCGCTGCGCCGCAACGTCCAGACATTCGTCGCACACGCCGCAAATGGCCTCGATGTGTTTGCGGCTGGCGATCTCGGGGACCACGCCGCCGAAGCGGGAATGGAAGTCGATCTGGCTTGCCACCACGTCGGAGAGCAGGTTGCCCTTGCCGTCGACGATGGCCGCGGCCGTCTCGTCGCAGGAGCTTTCGATGGCCAAGATGAGCGGGCGCTCGAGTTGCGCGGCGGGCTGGGCTGCCTTCTGCGCATCATGCGCCTCGTCCACGCGCAGCGTCATGCCGGCGACGTCGACCGAGGATTCCTGAATGCCGGCATCCTCGGTGACGGCGCGCAGCGCCTTCGCGTCGGCGGCGCCGCCGACGGCCGAGGAGCCGATGACGCCCTGCAGCGGGCCCTCCATGATGACGGCGTCTTCACGGTCGGAATAGTAGTGCGGGCGCTTGCCGATGGAATGCATGCCAAGCGATTCATAGAACGCCTGCGCGCCGACGTTGGAAGCGCGTACCTCGAGCGAGCACGTGGTGGCGCCCAGGTCGCGCGCATCGGAAGCCACGCGCGAGATGAGCTGGCGCGCGATACCGCGGCGACGCCACGCCGGATCGGTGCCGATCTTGAGAATCTGCACCTGCCCATCGATCACCATGCCGCCGGCATAGCCGACCAGCACGGTTCCGCGCGCGGAAGAGGCGCCTTCGGAGCCCGCGGCGAGTCCGGCATCGGGGCCTTCCCCGCTTGCATAGGCGGCCCACCAGGTGCGATCGGCGCGCGGAAGCTCATCGGCCACCAAGGCCTCGTTCCATGCATCCGAGCCCATGACCTGGGATTCCATGGCGGCAACGTCCTCGGCATGCGCGGCGTCGAGCGGCTTGTACGTGATGCCATGCTCGTCGGGACGGGCGTTGAGCACCGCCGTGTCGTGCATGGTGGCGCGCTGATCGCGGCGAGGCGCAGCGTCCTGCACGCCCGTGGCAAGGTTTTTCGGGTCGTTCTTCGCCAGACGGATGCGCTCGTTCTCCTCGGCATCGGACAGGCGCGTGTACACCGGCAACAAGAACGCCGGGTTGTGACGCTGTGCGTCCAGCAGGTCCGCCGCGCCCGTGCGCCACGCATCCTGCAGCGCCAGCAGAAGCCCGCGACCCGTGGGCGCCCACAGCTCCTCGGGCAGCAGCGTGCCCGCGGGGGCGAACAGCTCCGCGTACTTCGCAAGCCCGTCGCCCGTCAGCTGCAACGCGCCGACCGCAGCGCCGGAAGACGCTTCGTCGACCAGCTCCTGGGCCGCCACCTGGGCTTTCACCACGCGGTCGGCCTCAAGGCGGTGCACGCCCGCATCGTCGAGCGCGTAGCGGACGGGATAGACCTCCTTGCGCATGGCGTCGGCGACCACGGCCAGCCGGCCGCGCACGCCCGATGCCCATGCGTGCCATGCCACCACGTCGAGCGACGACACGCCCACCAACGCGGCGCCGAGCGCCTGCGCCGCGCCCTTGGCCGTTGCCATGGCGATGCGCACGCCCGTGAACGAGCCCGGGCCGCGGCCGACGCACACGCACGCCAGCTGGCCGCGCTCCACGCCGGCTTCGCGCAGCAGGGCGTCCACCCGCACGAGCAGCTGCGTGTTCGACGCGCGATGCGCCGCCACCTCCACCGCAGCCACCGGCTCCACCGCGCATGCCGCGGCGTTCAAACGGCCCAGCCCGATGGAAATCACCTCGTTCGCCGTATCGAACGCCAACGCATATGCGGTTTCAGGCACAGTGCTCCCCTTGCTTTCGAATATGGTTCCTATATGGCCGGTTTCGCTGCGAGGCGCCGCTTGCCGCACGGCGCCCATCCGGGCCGCATCGGGCGCGACAGCGGGCGTTTAAAGCGTTTCCGCAGGCGAATCGGCGGGTTTGGCCTCCGCGACCTTGACCGGGGGGATGGAGCCCGTGTTCATGGGGGCGCCCCCTGGCACGATGAAGCCGCCGGCGCTAGCCGTGGTCTTCGACAGGCGCGCCTTCGAGTCGTTTGCCCACACGGTGAGCAGCTGACGGGCGCGGTTTCCCAGCGCATGCGCGAACACGCGGCGGCCGCCGTCCTCCGCCACCAGGATGCGAATCTCCAGGTAGCCGTACGGCAACGCGCCGGGGAACTTCTCGCCCCACTCGATGAACGACACGCCATCGGCGTCGATGGTGTCGTAATAGCCCGTGTCCTCCAGCTCATCCTGGTCGTCCAGGCGATACAGGTCGAAGTGGTACAGCGGGATGCGCCCCTGGTGGTACTCCAGCAGGATGTTGAACGTGGGGCTGGTAACCTGAGCGGAAATGCCCAGGCCAGCTGCCACACCTTGCACAAATTGGGTTTTGCCGGCGCCCAAATCGCCCGAAAGCACCACCACGTCGCCCGGATGCAGGTACGGAGCCAGCGTTTCGGCCAGCTGCTTCGTTGCCTCCGTAGACGCGGTTTTACGTGCGTATGTCAGTCCGTTAGCCATAATGCAGCACATCATACGCCAATGCGCGGCAACATGCACCCCGCCCACGAAAACGGCGGATAAGCAGGGGAAAACGGCTTTCAGGAGCAGGCGGGCATTGCGCTAGCCTTTCAGGCGTTCCTTCAGTTGGGCCTCGGCGGCGGCCACGGTGTGCTGCATGGTCATGCTGGTGGTCACGGTGCCCACGCCGCCGGGCACCGGGGTGATGGCGTCCACGATGGGCTCCACCTCGTCGAAGTCAACGTCGCCGCACAACTTGCCGTGCACGTCGAAGTTGATGCCCACGTCGAGCACCGTCTGGCCCGGGCGGAAGTACTCGCGACCGTACGCGCGGGCACGGCCCGTGGCGCAGATGACGATATCGGCCGAGCGGCTGATCTCCTGCAGGTTCTCGGTGCGGCTATGGCAGATGGTGACGCTGGCGTTGCGGCGCAGCAGCATCATGGACACGGGTTTGCCGACCACCAGGCTGCGACCGATGACCACCACGTGCTTGCCGACGATGGGCACCTTGTAGTGCTCCAAGATGGCGACGCACGCCGCCGCGGTGCAAGGGGGGAAGCCGTCCGGCGCATCGGTGAACACCGCCGCAAGCGACGCCAGCGAGATGCCGTCGACGTCCTTCGCCGCGGTCAGCGTGTTGCACATGGCCTTCTCGTCCATGAACGTGGGCAGCGGGCGGAACATCAGGCAGCCGTGCACCGTCTTGTCGTAGTTGATGGACTGCAGCGTTGCCTTGAGCGCAGCTTCGGGCGCGAACTCGTCGAGCACGTAAGGCTTGGTGTGGATGCCCAGGCCAGCGGCGCGTTTGACCGCCGTGCGCTCGTATGAGAGGTCGTCGGGACGCTGTCCCAGGCGCACCAGCGCCAGCGTAGGTTTCACGCCCTGCTCCTCGAGCGCGGCGATGCGCCCCCGCATATCCTCGGCCATGCGGTCGACGACCGGCTTGCCCTTCAACAACTCTGCCACGTTTTCTCCACCTTCATCTATCGGCCTGCAGGCCGTTTACGAGATCGCATCCTTCACGAACGCGAACACCTCGTCGCAGTGCTCTCGCGTCTGCGCGACGAGTCGATCCGCCTCGTCGCGGTAGCGTGCAGCGCGTTCAGCGTCATCGATGGACGCCGCGTTAATGTACACGTTCAAGCTGGCGCCGTCCACGGCTGCCCGGGCGAACGCCACGGAAACGCCCGCATCGCTGCGCGCCATGCGGCTGCCGTTACGCGCCAGGAAATCGGCGTGTTCCACGCACGCCGCCGCCGTGCGCATGATATCCAGCGGCACCTCGGTGGCGCCGACAAGAGCGTCCTGAATCGCCGCCTGCTTGGCCGCAAGCTGCTCGGGGGTGTCCTTGGGCATGCGGTAGGCCTCCGCCAGCGGGCCGAACGCCTCGGCGTCGGCGCCCACCAGGGAAAGCAGACGCCCGCGCAGGTCCGCCAGCTTTTCCAAGCGCATGTACACTTCGGGTTCCACCTGGGCATACGTCTTCTTGCCCACGGTCAGGTTACCCACCATGGACGCCAGCGCGCAGGCCAGCGCGCCGCAATATGCCGAGGCCCCGCCGCCGCCCGGCGTGGGGGCCGCCGAGGCAAGCTCCTCGACGAACGAAGTATCCATACGCTTCCTTTCCATCATCAACCGCACAAGCGGTCTGCGAGCTCGACGCCGGGAGCCGGCAACCCTACGAGCAGTTTACCCAGCTGAGTGGCTGGGTGGTGTCCACAAAGCGAGTTCCGCACGACGCAAAAGCCCCAGTGGGGCTTTTGCCAAAGCAGGACTGTCTGAGCGACTGGACACCACCCAGTCGCTCAGCGTCCGGGACTAGAACAGCCCCGTGATCTTGCCGGTCTCGTCGACGTCGATCTTGAAGGCCGCGGGGCTCTTCCCCAGGCCCGGCATGGTCATGATGTTGCCAGTGAGCGCCACCACGAAGCCGGCGCCGGCGCTGACCTTGACGTCGCGCACGGTGATGCGGAAGCCGCGCGGTGCGCCCAGCTTCGTCTGATCGTCGCTGAAGCTGTACTGGGTCTTGGCCATGCACACGGGCATGCCGCCGAAGCCGAGCTTCTCCAGCTTCGCCAGCTCCTTGGCCGCCTTGGCCTCGAAGTCGACGCCGTCGGCGCGGTAGACGTTCTTCGCGACGGCCTCGATCTTCTCGCGCAGGCTCAGATCATCGCCGTAGGAGAACTGGAATGTGTCGGCGCTGCGGCCGGCCTCGTCGCCGTTCTCGCACAGGCGCACGACCTCGTCGGCCAGCGCCAGACCGCCCTCGCCGCCCTTGGCCCACACCTCGGACAGGGCCACGTTCACGCCCAGCTCGCGGCATTTATCCTCGACGAGCTTCAGCTCGGCCTCGGTGTCGGTGGGGAAACGGTTGATGGCCACCACGCACGGCAGGTTGTACACGTTCGTGATGTTCTCCACGTGCTGCAGCAGGTTGGGCAAGCCAGCCTCGAGCGCCTGCAGGTTCTCATCGTTGAGCGCGTCCTTCGCCACACCGCCGTGGTTCTTGAGCGCACGGACCGTTGCCACCACGACGACGGCGTCGGGCTTCAGGCCGGTCAGACGGCACTTGATGTCCAGGAACTTCTCCGCGCCCAGGTCGGCGCCGAAGCCGGCCTCGGTGATGGCGTAGTCGCCCAGCGCGCGGGCCATCTGCGTGGCCATGATGGAGTTGCAGCCGTGCGCGATGTTGGCGAAGGGGCCGCCGTGCACGAACGCCGGCGTGCCCTCGAGCGTCTGCACGAGGTTGGGCTTGAGCGCGTCCTTGAGCAGCGCGGCCATGGCGCCCTCGGCGTGCAGGTCGTGCGCGGTGACGGGCTGGTCGTCGAAGGTGTAGCCGACCACGATGCGGCCGAGGCGCTCCTTCAGGTCGGTGATGCTGGTTGCCAGGCAGAAGATTGCCATGATCTCGCTGGCCACAGTGATGTCGAAGCCGTCCTCGCGAGGCACGCCGTTGGCCCTGCCGCCCAGGCCGCACACGATGCTGCGCAGCTGGCGGTCGTTCATGTCCACCACGCGCTTCCACGTGATCTTGCGGACGTCGATGCCCAGCTCGTTGCCGTTGTGGATGTGGGCGTCGAGCAGAGCGGCGAGCAGGTTGTTGGCCGCGCCGATGGCGTGGAAGTCGCCGGTGAAGTGCAGGTTGATGTCCTCCATGGGGATGACCTGAGCGTGACCGCCGCCGGCAGCGCCGCCCTTCACGCCAAACACCGGGCCCAGGGAAGGCTCGCGCAGCGCAACGACGGGGTTCTTGCCGCGCTTCTGCAGCGCGTCGGCCAGGCCCACCGTGGTGGTGGTCTTGCCCTCGCCGGCCGGCGTGGGGTTGATGGCCGTCACGAGCACCAGCTTGCCCGGCGTGTGCTGCTCGTCGCGCAGCAGGTTGTAGTCCACCTTAGCCTTCGTGGTTCCGTACTGCTCCAGGTACTGCTCGGGCACACCCGCCTTCTGCGCGATGGCGCTGATGGGTTGCGGAGTCGCTGCCTGGGCGATTTCGATGTCGGTCAACACGTCGGGGCCTCTCTCTCGTCTGGATGCGGTCGCGCCCCGTCCCTTGGCGAGGCGCATGAACGTAGGTGTCATTGTAGCGGCGCACCGTGTCGGCCGCGGGACAGGCGCCTGCTAAGAAACCCAGATTTCAAGGCAACGGCGAAAATGCGGCCAAATTTGTTGCAATTGTGGAGAAGTTGGCGACGGAACCGCCTTGCGGGCGGCTTCCCGAGGCGCCGGAGTGTGAAGCCGGGGCGAGGCGCCGTGCGCGGGCTCGCCCTACTCCAGCACCTCGTCGGGGCGGCCGTACAGGCCGGTGACGTCGTTGTCCATGAAGTTGTCGTACACCAGGCGAAGGCCCTCGAGCGTCAGGTCCTGGTTCACGTACGTGATGGTGCGCGAAAGCGGCGCTACGCGGCGGGCCAAGCCGCCGGTAGCCACAACGGCGGCCTTATAGCCGAGCTGCTCGAACATGCGGTTGACCAGGCCGTCGACGCGATCGGCCTCGCCGTACACGATGCCAACCTGCATGGCCTGCGCGGTATTGCGACCGATGGAGGTATGAGGGTTGACCAGCTCGATGGCGCCCAGTTTGGTGGCGTGGCTGAACAGCGCTCGCGCGCTGGTGTCCACGCCAGGGGCGATGACGCCGCCGGCGAACGTGCCCTTCTCGTCGATCACCTCCATATTGGTGGCGGTGCCGAAATCGACCACGACCACGGGCGCCCCGTACAGCTTGTGCGCCGCCACGCAGTCGGCGATGCGGTCGGCGCCGATCTCACGCGGGTTGGGGTAGTCGCCGGCGTCGAACAGCCCGGCGGCGTTCTCGGCGGTGCACACCACCGCGCGCACGCCGATCATCTGCTTGGTGGCCTGCTGCCACGCATCGGTGAGCGCCGGGACCACCGATGCCAGCGCCACGCCGCTGATGTCGTCGAACGACACACCCTCTGAGCTGAGCAGCGGGATGAGCTTCACGCGCAGCTCATCGCACGTGTGCAGCTTGTTCGTTGCCACGCGCCAGCGGAAGCGCAGCTTCTTGCCCTCGTACACACCCAACACGGTCTGGGTGTTTCCCACGTCTATTGCCAGCAGCATGGCGCCGCCCCCCTCGTGCTCATGTCCCCCGTCGCCGCGTTCCGCGAGGGGGCCGATTTTTCCGCGCATCAGTATAGCAGCAGGCCGCAAGACGGCCGGCAAGCACACGGGAAGCGCCCGAATCCGCCCGCCGAGCGCACGCATCGGGCGATTCGGGCGGGGTTCGAACGCAGACGCACCAGCGCGGGGCGGGGTAGACCCCGGCGTGGGGCGGGCTCTAGCGCGAGGCGAAACCTGACAGACAAACCTCCGTCCCCAAGTATCCGAGCCGAGCAGATCGGGAAAACTTGGACGGTTTTGCCCCGGGGAGGTAACGTGTTTTTGACGGGAAGCCCACCCGCCGGGCCGATGCGGGTATAGTTGTCGCAAGAACGTGGAACAGCTGCCTCCTTGCGGCGCCCGGCGCTCGGCAACGACGCTGCCCGGCACACCGCGCAAGCAGCCTTCGCAATGGAAAGAAGAGGCCCATCATGAACGAAACGCCTTCGCGCATCTTGGTCGTGGACGACGAGCCCTCCATCACGGAGTTCGTCGGATACGCCCTGAAGAAAGAGGGCTTCCGGCCCGACGTCGTAGACAACGGCGAGGACGCGCTGGCAATGGCCCAGGAAAACGACTACGACCTGTTCGTCCTGGATATCATGCTGCCCGGCATGGACGGCTACGAGCTGTGCCGCCGCCTGCGCACCAAGACGTCCGCACCCGTGCTGTTCCTCTCGGCGCGCGACACCGAGCTGGACAAGGTTGTCGGGCTCGAGATCGGCGGCGACGACTACCTGGCCAAGCCCTTCGGTGTGCGCGAGCTCATCGCCCGCGTCCGCGCGCTGCTGCGCCGCGGCTCCGGCGGCGACTTCCCCGGGGCGAACCACGCCATCACGGCCAGCGGCATCACGCTGGACGAGGACGCCCACACGGCGTCGGGCGAGCATGGCGAGATCGACCTCACGCCGCGCGAGTTCGAGCTCTTGGCCAGCCTGATGAAGAACGCCGGCAAGGTGGTTTCGCGCGAGGAGCTGCTGCGCGACGCCTGGGGCTGGGAATACCTCACGGAAACCAAGACCGTGGACACCCACATCAAGCGCCTGCGTGATAAGATCGAGCAAGCCGGTTACGATCCCGGCCTTGTGGAAACGGTTCGCGGTTACGGATATAGGTTCAAGCTATAAAACGGCTGCAGACATATTTCGCGCTCTTGGCCACGCTGCTCAGCCTGCTCGCTGCGGTGGTCACGGCCGTCGTGTGCATGCTCGTGTACGACGCCTCCATAGCGGTCCTGCTGGTCCTTATCCCTATCAGCGTGGTCATCTTCTGCATCAGCCTGCTTATCGGCCATTTCCTATCCGAGCCGCTTAGCGACCTGGCGAAGAAGATGGCAGCGTTCCGCAGCGGCGCGCCCGTCACGTTCGAGCCCGACGGCCGCATGTACGAGGCAGATCTGCTGACCAGCGACTTCAAGCGCCTCGTGCAAACCACCACCCAGCAGCAGCACGACCTCGCCATCAAAGAGCGCCGCCAGAACGAGTTCATCAGCGACGTCGCGCATGAGCTGCGCACGCCGCTGACGGCCATCCGCGGCAACGCCGAGATGCTCGCCGACCCCGACCTGCCGCCCTCGCTGCATGAGAAGTTCTGCGGCATCATCGTGAACGAAAGCGAACGCCTCAGCCGCTTGACGCACGACCTTCTGACCCTGCAGCGCATAGAAAGCTCCCCCATCCCCGAGACCATGCAGCGCGTGAACCTGCACGATCTGGCGAACAGCGTGGTCGATGCGCTGTCCCCCATCCTGCACGACCGCCAGGCGAACACGAGCGTCTCGGGCGAGGCCCCCGACGTGCTGGGAAACCCCGACAGCTTGCGCCAGGCCGTCACCAACCTGGTCGAGAACGCCAGCCGCTTCATCAAGCCCGGCGGGCACATCAACGTTGAGCTGTTCGGCATGAACGGCAACTCCATCATCGCCGTGAAAGACGACGGCTGCGGCTTCGGCGACGTGGACCCGAAGCTGCTCTTCGACCGCTTCTACCGCACCGACGCAAGCCGCACGCGCGGCACGGGCGGCACGGGCCTGGGCCTTGCCATCGTGAAGTCCATCGCCGAGGCGCACGATGGCACCGTCGAGGCCGTCAACCTCCCCGAGGGCGGGGCGTGCTTCATGATCGCCATCCCCTCCATCCCCGCCGACATCTCGGTGAAGAAGCCCCACGGAAAAACGAAGAACGCCTAAAGGAAAGCCTGGGCAACCGGGCTGACGGCCGATGCCCGATCCGCCCCCAGGCGGCATCGGCCCTTTCGCCATGCGCATCCCATAACCGACCATCGCCGCCCATCCGCACATGCGCCCGACCCCTCCGCCGACCGGAACGTCCCCAGGACACCAAGTGTTTACTTCACTCGCGCATCGATTCCGGTGCGGGCAGGGGTCAGGACGTGGGGATTCGCAGGGGCCGCAACGCGTGATGCTATACTCGAATGCAATCGACACGCATCATCTCCGGGGCGCATCGCCCCGTACATCGAAGGAGCATCATGGGTTGCACCATCATCGGCTGCGGCAAGCAGCTGCCGGCACTTGACGTGCCCAATGAAGAGCTGACCAAGCTGGTCGACACCAGCGACGAATGGATTTCCACGCGCACGGGCATCCTCTCGCGCCGCGTGTGCGTCAGCGAGGGCAACATCGACCTGGCCGAAGGCGCCGCGCGCCAGGCGCTCGGCTGGGCGGATGGCGGCTATTCCGAGCGCAAGATCGCTCCCGAAGACATCGACCTCATCATCTACTCCACCATCACGCCCGACGAGGTGGTCCCCACCTGCGCCGCCATGCTGCGCCGACGCTTGGGCCTGGTCAACGCCGCGGCATTCGACATGAACGCCGCATGCTCGGGCTTCATCTACGGCTTGACCATCGCCGAGACCATGATGGCCGCCAGCGCCCCGGGCGCTGCGGGCGCGGCGGGCCGCAACCCCATCCGACGAGCGCTCGTGGTGGGCGGCGAACGCCTGACCCGCATCGTCGATTGGAACGACCGCAACACATGCGTGCTGTTCGGCGACGGCGCCGGCGCCGCCGTGGTGGAATGGGACGAGCGCAAGCCCGGCATCCTGTCGTGGTACATCAAAAACGATGACGACGATTCCAACGCCCTCACCTGCCCTTCCGCCTACGACGCGCCCCAACCCTTCACGCCCGAGGGCATCGATGCGGACGCTCTGCAACAGGCCGACCCCGGCACCGCCCCCATCGACGCCGAGCTCGATGTCACGGAACGCGTTGCCGCAGGGGCGCCGCGCCAGGCCCTGTACATGAACGGCCAGAAGGTGTTCAAGTTCGCCACCAGCGTCATGCCCGCCGCCATCGAGGAGGTGCTGCGCCGCGCGAACCTGACCATCGATGACGTGCAGTTCATCGTCCCGCATCAGGCGAACCTGCGCATCATCAAGTACGCCGCCAAGCGCATGGGCCTGCCACTCGAGCGCTTCCAGGTGTCCATCGCGCATCGCGGCAACTCGTCGTCGGCATGCATCCCCATGACGCTGTGCGACGCGTATGAAAGCGGCAACATCCACCCCGGCGACAAGGTGGTGCTCGTAGGCTTCGGCGGCGGCTTCACCAGCGGTGCCGTCCTGTACGAGGCGTAACCGCGCGCCCGTACCCCCTTTCTGCAACGCGGCGCCGCAGCGGCAATGTCATCCAGGCGCCAGGCGTGCGGATGCGCAAACCCCTCCTTCGCGTATCCGCACGCCTGGCGCCCGCAAACCTGTCCCCCCGTATCGCACGCGAGCTGCTGGAGACGAAACCCATCGAGCAACCCAGCGCCGATCGCCCGCAAACCCATGACGAAACACGAAAAGGCCCGCATAAGCGGGCCTTTTCGTTGCACTTGGGATATGCGGGAATCGCTTATGCGCGACGTCCCACAGCGGCGTTGACGGCGCGGGCGCAGATGACGGCCGCGACCAGCTTCGCCAGGTCGACCAGGATGAACGGCGCAACGCCGGCCGCGAAGGCGGCGGCGGGCGTCATGGAAGCCACGGCCATGAGCTGCGCCCAGCCGCACACGTAGGCGACGGCAAGGAACACCAGGCCGGTCAGGAAGTCGATGACGAACGCGCGAGCACCCTTCGTCTGGCCATCACGGGCCAGCAGGGCCTTCAAGCCGAAGCGCACGGCCACGGCAAGGCCCACGCCAAGCAGATAGCCCCACAGAAAGCCGCCGGTCGCACCGGCCAGAACGCCGATGCCGCCGCGCATGCCGCTGAACACGGGCACGCCCACGGCACCCAGGACCAGGTACGCGGTGATGGCCGCAACAGCTTCTTTCGGCTGCAGCACCAGCACCATGAACGCCACGGCGAAGATCTGCAGCGTGAACGGCACAGGGCCCAAGGGCACCGTCACCCACGCCGACACCGCCGTGATGGCGACCGTCAATGCAACGAACGCGATGGAACGCGTGCGCGACCCGGCGGCCGTCTTCTTCTGAACCTGTTCCACAACTTCCCCTTCCTTGCCCCTCCGACCCGATCGGGGGACTCATCCGCGATACCTTCGCGGCGATCGCTGCGCCGAACGCAGCAATCCTATTTCCTACAAATCGCAGAGGAATTGTAGCACGAGCGCAATTTCCCTCGGTGATTTCGGCCGCAAAAAAAGCCTTGCAGCGCAAAAAACGTTGCAAGGCTGAAACAAACCGCTAGAACTTGGCCTGCAGCTGGCCATTCTCCAATTTGCGCAGACGCTTTAGCTCAAGCAGGACGAACACGCCGGTGGTGAAGATGGCCAGGAAGTCGGCCGCGGGGGTGGCGAAGTACAGCGCGTCGAGGCTGACGAACTGCGGGAACCAGCTGGGCAGCACCATCGGCAGCACGATGAGCAGCGGCACCAGGAACAGT
>OGCM01001823.1_pt1 | contig 23154 bp, 19 predicted proteins | sample 1570151 | NCBI WGS metagenome assembly OGCM01 (sample SAMEA4370582, study PRJEB24528) | human gut metagenome
AATGCACTTCTTTCTGCACGCTTCATCGGTGCAATATCTTTATATTTCAAGGCTACACTATTGCTGTTTGTAGCCTTAAGAACTTTATCGCGATTGCCTGCGTCCGTAGACATTCCATCTGCCAGAATCTGCAGATCACCGTTACTGCGCTCATTGATGGACAATTGCTTGTGTGGAAGCAATGCAGCCATGCCAAACTTTGTGATGGTCGGGAAAATACCTGCACAAGAGCCAAGAGAAACCTTACTCTGCGTCTCACGACGAAGCTGCTCTGCCAGAGATGCTGCCACCTCATAACGGAAAGCATCTGATATGATGACAAATACACGATTATCTTCGTTCTTTACCTTTTGTTTATAGAAATCCACCTGCTGTGGCACTTCCAAAATGCGACCATACTGAGCCAGTTCATCTGCGCATGCATCAGACCAATTATTACCCAGCTCACCAAGGAACCAATGTGTATAAAGGCCTTCCACCTTATCAGTCACCTGCTTGAAAAGATCATCCAGATGGTCGTTACCCACTGTCAGGCTCTTTCCAAACGCTAAATGATAGTGACGATAATAGGTATCCATACGGTAGTAATCTTCTGTGTACTCTTTCCAGATATTTCTTGCCTCCACAGTATGGAATCCTGCAGAGTGTTCCAAAAAGAACGCCTGCATTTTTGCTACCTGAAGAATACCTTCATAGTAGCATTCCACATCATCGTACCACGCCAGCGTTCGACGTTTCTCGACCGTGTTTATGATCATATCTACATTGATTATATGATTGCTGATTTCAGTCATGATCTGAGTCAGAATGCATTCATTCACACAAGGAAATACCTCTGTGCCCACCAAATCATCCAATGGCACCTGCTTAAAGCGCTTTCTAAGAATAAGCTCTTCTTCTACATTTCGCAGAATTTCGACAAGATCCTGTCTATTCTCTCCTACAATCCATTCAGATACGAAGTCATAGCACCAAGCCTGATGTGGTGTGGAAATGAAGCTATCGAGTCCTGCCAGATACTCCATACGAAGTGTTCTGGTCGTTGCTGTAAGCAAGATATGCGTTACTAGCTTGTTAATTGTAGAACTTTCGCCCTCAAAGTATCCGGTAGCCTGCTTTACAAGTGCCCAGAACGGGGCTTCAGCTCCATAGTTTACAAGGCTCTGGAATACCTCGTTGGTTTCCATATCGTTTCCACCACTAATGACAGCTTTTACAATACTGTTAGGCTGTGCATTATTGGTACCACAAATAGCCGCCATAACAGTAAGATGCATCTGCGATGGTGTGCTGATGCCTTTATTCAGTTTTGCGAATGTTGCTCTTCTGGTCTGTGCTCCGAAGAATTTCTTATAGACCTTAACAAGTCTACGAAAATCCGGAGTTGCCGGAAGGTCAATCTCATTCATCCAAATAGACACCAAATCAGCTCTGAACTCTTCACTGTAAAGCTCGATATTCAAAAGCCAGTCATCTTCCTGCGACTCATAAGCAATCGGACTGTAAACCAGATAGTTGCTGGTGGTATCATCCACATTCAACAGCTTCTTGGCTGCAAAGTTGTTGGTACCAGTAAGCACCAGCAGCTTTGCATTATCCACCTGAATATCATCCAGCTTGTCCTCAAACTCTTTATTCTCGTCATACCAGAAGATGATACGACGCTTATAGAATTCCGGCAGCGGTGCAGCAAATCGCTTATTCAAATCTCGGATTATTGTATCTAAATCCATACTGGCCATGCTGCCACCTCCTTATTTAATCTTAGCCAAGACATCTTGAAAAATCGCATAGTTCTTCTTTACACCATCATCCAGATCAATGGAAATCATCTGATCTGCCAAATGATGAATTTTTTCTTCGTATGTATGAATTTCCGTAGCTTGGTCATTCAGTGTTTTGAGCTGCTTATTCAGCTTCACTCTTTCACTGGTAGATGAATTTGCAATACGTGTTTCCAAATCAGCAATGGCAGTACGGTAGCGAGCCTGCTGTTCATGCACATAATCAGTACGGATACGAGCAATGGTGTCCGGCTGATAACGATGCATATAGATTAGTGCCTTGAAGCCATTCTTCTTTCCACTGTCAAACAGCCAATAAATAGGGCGCTTTTGATAGGTTTTGCAGTGGTCTGCATAAAAGCCATTCATGAAATAGTTTCTGATGACTTCTTTCGGTTGCCCCTTGCCACCTAGTGCATCGGCAATGAATTTCAGATTTTCGTCCAGCGTATCGGCGCCGTAAACGGTTTTCACGAACTTTACGAACAGACCGACAATATCATCCTCGAAGTATTCATCGTCACAAATCGGGATAATGTTATCCTTATCAGCAGCGAAAGAAATGTACTTGCTGTTGTCCCATTCGCCACCTGCATAGGCAAGTCCGTCCATATCCAGAGAGTAACGGCCAAACATACAGCCAACCGCATAGGAAATAAAGGAACGAACATCTCTACTAAGATCAGCCTTGCGGACAGTGACGTCCTTATCCTCAACCTCCGGTGTCAGTTCTTCCTGTAACCCGTATATGTCGATGAAAATACGATTCAGTTCTTCCTCATTGGCTTTCAGCTGGTTGAAGCGGTCATCACATTCAGCCTGCCACTGTTCAAATGCTTCGGCAATGGTAGAAACTTTGCGGAGTAGCGGGTGACGCTGAAAGTCCCATGAGGTTTCAAAGGAATCCCAGTCTTTTTTGCTAAAACACACATTTTCCGAAACCACGTCATTTACATATTCAACATAGTTTGCATCAATTAGGCAAGGGAAGTTCGCAATATCTGTGGCTAAGACGTGTATAGATCCTGTCGTTAGCTCCAGAATTGTCATAGCTACATTAGAATTTAACATTCCCAAAATATATTTTTGATTATTACCTGATTCAAAAATAGCTGGCCCCTCAACATTGCTAATCCATCCAGTGGGTAAGTATCTTATAGCAAAAGGCTTCCCATACGTCGAATGAGACCATGTTAGTCCCTCGTAGAAATAGTACTTTTGGTTTTTGACGTGCCTTGTATACGAGCCATATTTTTTTATTACAAGATCTTTAATTTCCTTTCCATCATTCTCCCAATTGACAACACTCGAAAAATTTCCATACCATTTTCTTGATGAGGTATTCTTTACGGTCGGATACCAGCGCTTGTTTGGTAAATATGATCTGTCAGGTCGATGATTAAACTCAATACGATTAATATTAACCTCGAACCAATCATGGATAAATCGTCCGTTATCGTTTGTTTGCAATCCGCTCCCTGCACAACCAAAAGCCTGTAATTTGGGCGCAGTAACGACAATATGCCGCAACTGACTCGGTAATTGATATGAGATTTTCTTGTCTTCCGTTTCTCCAAATGCCGCTAAAATCGATAGATATGGCTGCTGTTCGTAAAATGTTTCTTTGTGAATAAGTGATGATGCATCAATATACTTTGCTATATACGGAACGGACATTTTATTTGTCATTACAAATGCAGTCGTTCCAAAGCCAGCTTCAAATGCATTATCGCCAAGTTCAATTAGCGAAACAATATCCGATATACCGATATATTTTTCTCTAAACTCTACATATCTCGGATTATACATCCAGGCGGTCGGTGTAACGAGTGCACAGTAATATCTTGAAACAGAAAAGCATTTTTCAATATAAACCGAGAAAAAATCCCCCTTACTTATGGGGTAGTATGTCTTTATATATCCGGTCAGCTTGATACCCATCCCGTTGCTTCCCATATACGGCGGATTCGTCACAACAGTGTCATACTTCTGCGCCAATGCTTCCGCTGTCTGTACCAACGGCAGTAAGTCTCTTAGAGCCGCTTCACGAGAGATGTGAATATCTTCTTCGATTTCCACAAAACGGGCATACAGTGCAGACCAATCCTGCGGTGTGACCGTCAGGATAGAGCCGTATTCCTTTGCGTCATGCAGCTCGCTGATGATGGTGTCCATAGCCTTTTTCAGCTTGGCATCGCCATTACAGAAATACTCCAACGCAAACGAATCTACATGGTTGCTCTCCGCAATGGCATACACATGGGGCTGAATGCCACGGCTAAAGAAGCGGCGGTCATACTGACGGGCTTTCATCATTACCGCAAAGTAAGCCAGCTGTGCTGCACGGTCATCGATGTCCAGACCATAGATGTTGTTCTCTACAATACTTGCAACTGCAGTTCTTGTATCTACACCATAAGCCTCATAAATCTGTACAAGCACGTCAAACATATAAGCCAGAATGTGGCCACTTCCGGAGCAAGGATCAATGCACAGAATATCCTCTGGTTTCAGCGCTTTGTACTCTTCACGAATAGACGCAAGCTGAGCCTGAACGTCTGGTTCCTGCTCTGCTTCTTCCAGATAGTATTTCCACTGAGATTTCAGCTCATCGTTTGGATGACCTTCCACCCACAGACGACCAAGGCTGTTTTCTACCATGTAGCGAACAATCCAGTCCGGTGTGAAAAGCTGGGTTGCTGCTGGAATATTTTCCTTCGTGATTTTTATATTATTCTTAAGGGCAGCAAATACATCGTCCTTCTTTTCGCTGTTATAGTACTGATACAGCCAGCCGATAATCTGAACTGCGTCTTTCCAATCTTCCTCAGGAATTAGCTCAATCATCTGCTGAATAACACTTCCTTCACGAAGAAGGTTGTCCGGGAACAAAAGCTCGGTGTAGTCTGCAATCTTCTGGAACATACCCGGAAGCACGCTATTAAGTGCATTGCACTGAGTAATCAGAAGATACTTATACAATTCATCATTGTCATTGGCTTCCTTATAGGCGTAGACTTTCTCCATATCAAGTCCATCCAGCTCCATGTGAATTGCCTCAGTAAGAATCTGAGGCTTAAATGCATTGTTTTCATCTGTGAAAACACGCACTCTACTAGGGAGATATCCATTGACCTCCATAAAACGCAGTGCGGAGAAACGGTTAAACCATGTGTAGGCAACCTCCTCCATAACCTGCTCATATCCTTTTTCTTTAATCTGCGCAATCAAGGCAGCTCTCTGCTTCTTCTCGGTAGAAGAAAGCAGATGCCCATTGACGCTATCGTCATTTGGATTTCCGACCTCTTTATCGGAAATACCGTATTTCAACGCCCTCTGGCTCACACGGGAGATTAACTCCCTGCGAGCTTCAGTGGCGAATTTTTTTATCGCATTCTTGTTCATAACGGTCTCCTTAGCTTAATTTGATTCCGTCGCAATCCTTCATCATTGCAGTGAGGTACGCTCTCATTCGTTCAACATAAGCATCTATATCTTCCTGACTTTCCAAAGTCTTAGAAGGGAATGCCGCTTGACGGTATATATTCTTGATAACCTTCTTTGGAGCTGGAGGAGTTACTGCTCCACCTTCTTTCGGTTTGACGATTGGTGCAACCGGAGTCTTTGGATGAACGATACCATCGATTTTATCGACTGTGTCATCCTTATATTCCCACATCTGAGGTACCAGACCATCAAGAAGCTGCAGGCTTTCCAGCTCTGCCACTCTTGCTTTCTGCTGATCAAAGAATTTATCTGCACGCTCAGATATTGCTCTGGCATCATAAACATCACCAGCAAGAGTATGGATTTCTGACAAGCACTGACGGATGATTTCAAGGATCTCAGCACGCTTTGCTTCAAGAAGCCTTCCGTGACCCTCACGAACAGTATCCATCAATCCGTTTAACTCAGGGATACGTCTGTAAACACTACTCTGTCCGGCATCCACTACAGTAATCTTACGAATCTGATTCAGTGCCTGATTTGCCTCCTCTTCCTTCTGAAGATAAGAGAGGTCGTTTCTCAGCTCTGTTTCCATACGAACTGCTGCATCGAACACCTGCACCTGATTTTTGAAAAATCCCTCTACGCTCTGCATGCCATCCTTATTATCGAGAAGGTTGTCTTCCTCTTTCAGAAGTCTGTCAATCAGAGCTGTATTATCCTTGCGCTGAGAAAGTACACTTTCCATAAGGCTGAGAGCTTTTGTCACAAGGTGATGGTCAGGATATTTATGACCTTCATAACGTTCATTCAGCTTCTCATAATGAGACTTCTGTTCTTTAAACTTCTCAACAATATATCTAACGAGTCCATCTTCATCATCTGGAACATCCATTACATCGAAGTATTCACGCAGCAATTCTTTGACGGCACGCATCTTAGTTGCCGTAATGATCTGACGCTTAGAGATGCTTGTTCTGCCAATCTCACTCTTCTTACGAAGCATATCCGGAAGTTTTGGATTACCCGGCTGGATAGTTTCGCCACCGTACTTAATCGTGACCTTCTGGTCGTAAATCAGCATCGCAGCCACAACCGCAATGTCGATTTCCTTCCAGCCATAAGGGATCGCCTGATAGCGGCTCTGTACATCTGCCATCGAAGTAGGAAGTTTCTTTGCGTCCTGCATTTCCAGATATTCTTCCATTTTCACTGCGGCGTCATGGTTTTCTTCCATGCCAGCCATAACACCATTCAGATGGTCACCCTGCAGTACTGCCAATATATCAGCATCTGTATCCGCATTCTTTGTAATAAGACCAAGTTCACTATAAACATGAGTAACTAAATATTCCAGTGCTTGATCCAGCTTGCTCTTAGCATCGCCACCCTTAACTTCAATACGTTCTCCATCTACATAGAACTCTGCATCAACGATTGCCTTCTTCAAATCTTCCTCTGCAGATGCTTCGTACTTGTTAGCCTCATCCTGATGATTTCGAATGATGTCCTGTACGGACTTCGGTAGCTGTGCTACATTACGCTGCTTTACATATTTACGCACTTTCATTGCTTTTTCCAATGACTCGTAATATGGTGTTTCAGCAAGTACAACGATCGCCTGATTCTTAGACTCAGTCATAAGGCGAAATTCGCTCTTCTCGACAGTGTCTGTTGCTACCGTCATGATGCGAAGTCTCATCCCCCCTGTTACCGCGCCAATGCTTGTAGTGTCTACCATCTGGTCAAATGGGAAATCGTACTTTCCGTGACGATATTTCTTTGTTGTATAAATATCAGCAAAAATCATCTGACCGATACGCTCCACGATTGCAGAGGTATCGACCTGAGTATTTTTGTAAATGTCTCTTTGAATATCCTGCTCTTCATCAGTCAAGAAATTATAAGTGTCACCAGTTCTTCCGATATAGTTCTGGCTAAGCAGACGGTCGAGACTGCCACGTACAGTCTCTCTCATCGTAATCTTATCCAGACGGATATCATTGGCCATAAGGATTACGATGTTGTCAAGATTAGCCGGAATATCATCGACATAACGAATAAGGTACAGAAGCTTCAATACGTCCACATCCTGCTGCTCAATGCCATCTCCGTTATCTGCTGCCTTCTGGCAACGCTCAATAACACGACGAATAGAACTGTCAAGGAATGTATGTACGGTATCGTAGAACAGATAAAACGGCGCTAATGCATACTCGTCCTTATCCTGAATCTTCTGTGCTGCTTCTTGGAATCCTGAAAGCATCGAACGCTCGCCACCAGAAAGATGCTTACCGGAGTTACCATGTTTACGGATTTCAGCAAATACCTTCTGCATGATAATGAACTGGTAAGGTACGAACGGGAAGTTTCTGGCAAAGTCCTGCGGACCGGTATATCCCTTAATGTCCAACATTGCATCAGTAAAGCTGAACAGGTTACGAAGAACGGAATCATTCTGGCTATATACCTGTTCCAATGCCGGTTCCACTTCAGGCTTTTTTTTCAAAATACGTTTCTGGATAACTTCGTCTGCGGAAGAAGAAGTCAGCGAAAGTCTGGTCTTGAAACGGGCCTGAATACGAGAAAACTCATTTTCACGAGCCTTGATGATTTCATCGATAGCTTCCTGACCGGTACAAACAACCCAAATCTTACCGCCGCACTCACTGCCGATTTTCTCAACAAGAGACTGCAGGTTAATAAGAAGGTCTGTATCGCCACCTACATACTGGCCAACCTCATCGACCATAAATAGCAAACGGAAGTCATCCGGCTTATTGTCCACATAATCTTTCATCTCAGAAACAAGCTGTGCGATGCTGGTCTCTACGGTCTCGGTTCCATTAAACCAGTTACGTGCAGCATCCTCGCTCATACCGAGAACCTCTTTCAATGTATCAACAACATCGTCTTCAAAGAAAGCGAAGGCATCTCTTGACTCAAGCCAACGGCCACCATTTTTCTCCTCAAATACACGACGGAACTCTGCTGTCTTTCCACGCTTTTCGATGAACTGCTCCAGCTTTGCTACCTTAAGATTCTCCCCATAAAAGCCAAGGTAGTTATAGAACATCTTTGCAAAAACACGAAGAACAGCAGTCTTGTCCTTGTTGATGGAACCCTCAATATCGATATTGAAAAGGATGGTGTCCGTATGCCCTTTAGTAACGGAATCAATCAACATGAATGTTGCCGGATCATCCTCAAATTTTTTACGAAATCGTTCTACTGTACGAACACCCTGTACCTCCTGATTAGCAAGCAGGTAGGAGAGCATTTTCAGGAAGTGAGATTTACCACTTCCAAAGAAACCGGAAATCCAAACTCCGATATCTGCAGTGCCTTCACGGAAGGACTCTCCATAATTATTAAAGAAGGTAATGAAATGCTTCTTCAAATCTCTGGTAATAACATACTCGTCCAATTCCTGAACAAGAACATCTGTGGCATCTTGGTCTACTTTAACGACGCCATTGATTTTACGATTAATATCCTCTTGGAATAATTGTCCAATAACCATTACTGTTCCTCCTTAAATCACATTGAAAGCTCGATAGTAAGGATTTTTCTTCAGGCAATTAAACAGTTGTACATCACGGCCATCATAATTGCCCGGATAGAACACCAGAATCGGAACATCTGGAAATTCTGGCTGCATCGCATTTAACAGATCATGGACTCTGATAAACGGAAAGGCATCTCCCACTCCTGTGATGACAAGTACGTCACCAGCTTCATGCGGTTCATATTTCATCTTATTTACAAAAGCTGTATTATTGGCCATACGGCTCATCTGGTCTCGAATAAATTCTTTACCCTTTTTCTCTTCCATCGCAGGTATTGTTTTTGCAATGCGCTTATCTTCACAGATAGAAAGAAACACTTCATATAAGTTATGTTCTATCAGGTGACAGTTCATTGACTGATCTGTCATAATCTGCTCGATAAAATGTCTGACCATCATCTCATCGGATGGGTCATAACAGAAGATTCGTATATTTACCTCATTGCTTAAACCTTTGCCTTCAAGAAACTCTGGCTCCTGCATTAAGGCTCTGAGGTTATCTAGTCTTTCTTTCAATTCACTCACTTGGGCCTACCTCCTTACGAAAAGCAATTGAATGCAGGAAGAGCAATCTCATCACCATTTTCACGGATTGCATTCTCAAGTACAGGCTGGAGCCATACCGGGTTGAGCTTTACAGATTTAATATTATCAATGTATTCATTTTCCACCAGTATTTTTGCGATTACCTGTTTCAGCTTGGTAACCGTAGAATCACTCCATGTGGCCACCCAGTCATCCTGCTCCTGCAAGCGCAGGAAATAGCTATTCAAGTCTATCTTGCCAAAAGTAGTGTCCGATAATCTGTATTTCTCACCGATGACGGTAATCATGAAATCCCAAATCAAGCGGTACTGTTTCATCATGGCATACAAACATATCTGCTTTGCTACATCGGATGGCTGCGTTGCGATTGCTGCAACTAAAGAATTATCACCAAGTGCCTCTAATCTTCTCAGGCAAGCAAGCGCCATCTTTCGCACCGACTTTTCTGTCGGATACTGAAATAAATTATCTGAAATAATACGCTCTACTACTTCTTCTGAGCTGCATCCCTCATGGAGCAACTTGGCAGTAGTTCGCACTTCATAAAATAAAAATTGTTCTCTTGTTATGGCAGCATTATATGAGCTCGCTGCCTGTAGGGCTACTTTGTTATTTTGCTCCATCCAAATCCTCCTAACGAATTTTAATCTTCATTATTCTTAGTTTCTTCATCTGGCAAAGTTTCTAAAATATCACTAATCTGACAATTCAATGCCGTGCATATTCTCAAAAGCACATCTGTAGTAATATTGTCTCCTTTACCCAGCTTTGCCATTGACGCTGTGCTTATTCCACTAAGTTCTCTCAATTCTTTTTTGTTCATGCCTCTATCAATAAGCATTTTCCATAACGGGTTATAACTGATACGCATCTGGTACCTCCATTTATTATGACTCTTCAATCACACCAGTTTCTGTAGCAATTTGTTTCTCTCTTGCTGCTTTCTTTGCCCATGACCATCCAAATAGTTCTCCTCCATTTTCATGAAGCTCAATAACCTTAGTCGAATGGACAATGTCACGTGTCACATCATAAAATGTATCTTCTTTATCAAATGCAATAAAAATCTGCTTTTCACTCTGGTTGTATAGCTCCATGATTTTATCTATCGGCAAGTCTGCAATATTTTTAAAAATATTAGAATCATGTGCTATAACTGGTAGCTCCGTGAGCCGTAAGAGTGCAAGGTCAAAAATAATTAATCCCTTGAAGTTCGTGCCTGCTCCAGTATCGTCCTCAGTCCAAAATTCATAAGTTGGCTTTCCACTTCTAGAATTTCCAAATTTTATAGTAGGCGCATAGCGTTCACCATTATAGATATAATCGTTTAGACGAGTCATTTCCTGATTGATACTTGTTTCAACTGCCTGAAGCTGTGTTTCACGGACATCTTCAAGTTGAACTTTTGCTTCTTTTTTCTCTGTTTTTAGTTTGGCGGATTTGTCATATCCTTTATTTTTTGCAACTAAAATATCTATTTGACGCTGAATCTCAACCACCCTATCCATAAATTTTTTAGAGATCGTCACCGGTATTCCAAATTTCCTTTGTGATTCTTGAAGCCTTACCATTTCAGCCGAAATAGCATCAATCAATATCTGAAGCTGTGCTATCTCATCGCCCATTTCCTGAGAAAGGATGTGATGCATCTTGTCATGAAAATGCTCTATTTGAGATAGCTTCTGGACATCAACATCAGGAAAAAATTCTGACAGCTCTGATAAATCCTCTTCAACAGGAACCAAACCACCAGACATATTCGCTTTAACAGCATTTAGCTGCGACACAAGTCTACTACGTCTTCTTTTTAGGACTGTCAGCTGCCCCTTAATTTCAGACGCTTTATCTAAATTATCTGTTTCTTCTTGTGATAGCTCAGCATCCTCTCTGTCCATCAACTTTTGTAATTCTGTTCTAAGGCGTTCGATTTCCTTTTCATTGGCGTTATATTCTTTCTTAGTTCTTGCGACATTAGTCATCTCACCAAGTTTAGTTGCATCATCTCGCACTTTACTGCGTTTACTCTTATCATCATAAACACTTTTATATTCTTCAATAAATGCAAAGACATTGAACATTTTCTCCAATGTTTCTATTGCGGATTCTGGCTTAACATCCCCGTATTTCAAAGGGTATCTTTCCGCATAATTCTCTCTACCATAGATACGCAGAAAGCGCCCTACCATCTCTCTAAATGAGATTGAAGGAGTTGTTATACCATACGCCTCCAAAAGGTAATCCTTGAATTCTTTCAGAGTTTGTATCCGCTGTACTTTATACTCCGAGTCACAGATACCTATCTCAGAAGGCGTTTTTGTGCTTCTGCAAAAATAATCTATTTTATTCCCAAACTTAAAAGCAAAGTTAATAGTATGTGAGTGCAGCTTTTCTTTTGCTTTGCATATTTTAGGATTGATATAATCATCACCGCCAAAGCAAAAATCTACAACAAGAAGAAAAGTCGATTTACCAATTGAGTTCTGTGCAGCCTTATCACCTAGCACAGTATTTAGTCCCTCACGAAGTTGAATACGGCCACGAGGAACAAGCTGGCCATTGACTTTTTTAGCAAATTTATCGCATTCAATTTCATACAGCATAGCGCAGCACCTCCTCTTCTTCGTCGAATTCTATTTTTTCAAGTGCATACAAACAATCTAGTGTATCAATAAACTCACTAATACCAGACATTTTCTTTATCGTTCTTTTGTATAAATCATGCACTGACACCGGACCGTTTTTTAGTTCTTTCAATACAACCGGAAACTTAGAGATGATACTCTGGTCATACGATATTAACTTATTCGGTAATAGCATCAAACACCTCACATTTCTGTATGAAGTAAGAAATAATCACTTCACACGAGCTTCTATTCTCATGGGTGGCATCTTGTAACCAATCAACCATTTTTTCAAATATCTCATCCTGTGATAACCCCATATCATTCAAGTTCATATATGTCATCCTGACTTGAAGACAAAACGGTTTATATCGCAGAATCCTTTCTTCGTTCAACTCAGTGAATGCATCCTGTACTGCACTATAATATACGTTCACATTCGTCTTTGCTTTGAGATAAAGCATCAAATTATCTGCAGCAATCTTCTGTCTTAATGTCACAGGATTATAATTCAAATCTATATTGGCAGGTACTTGCATTTTCGGTATTTTCTCAAGCACCTTGCGGATACCGTCCTCAATCTTCTGCATAGAGACGGTTTCCTTCGCCTCGTAGTCATCTACGAGGTTCTTTTTTATATGTAACAATCTCTGAACCTGTTCATCTGTTCTTCCAGTGATGTATTTACTATGACAAGCTGGACAAAGTGCAATTAAATTTTCCATTTTTGTTTCTGATACAGATGGGTCAATAATTGTCACTTCGTAATTTACTCCGAGTTGCCCTCCAACATTCACAAATAATGGCGTGCTACAACCATCATTTGGACATACACTGCGTTCTTCCGCCACAAGCAATGCTCCATATTGCTCTTTTATAGAAGTTGGTATTGTTGCAACCACTGTTTTTTCTTGAGACTGAGGAACAAGTTCTGTTCTCTTCTTACGCTTGCGCTTTATTGTTGCTGCATTACAAATAATTTCTTTAAATCTCTCTGCAATTTTATTTTTGAAGTTTTCGTTGTTGATTCCGGGACACTCATCGGCAAATGCCGCGCATAAACCTTTAATAGTATCATCCGTCTCTGTATCGATAAATTCTTCAAAATACTGAGAGTCCAGATCCTTATTAATTTTCTTCGCCAAAATGGTGATGTCGTGTTCTCCATAAAAATAACCACGTAGCGTCCTTGCTTCCATATCATGCAACAAAGAATCACCCTTGGGATTGAAATATATTCTCGTAAAAAGCATCCTTGTAAATTCTTCAGGCGAATCATTTCCCTGAAAATATGTTGCTAATTTTTGAGCAAACACTTTGAATTCAGTTTCTGCCAATCCCAAACACCTCCATTTTGAATCAAGCGTGTACAACTGTGTATAAGCATGTACAGCGTTGTTCGGTAAAAAATGCACTTTCCTATATACTTAGGTCATAGGAAGTGAAAAACGCATCTGAATATAGATACACGCTTTAGCAAGTATATCACAGAGCTTTTCGTTTGTCAAATTTGTGTTTGTCATCGCAAATTTTTGTTCAGCGATACAGCAACATAATTTCACTCATTCATTTCCTATATTAATCACTTCAGCAGTTTGCGCAGACAGCTTTCCAGTGCTGACGTGACTTTTCAATTAAATATATCGCTCCCAGCAACTGGAAAGGCTGGTGGCACACATGAGATGGAGATTTCTCCTGACCGTGGTACCACTATACCCTTTTGCCGGTAGCATCAAGAAACCTCCATCTCGGATTGACAAGATGGGGGTTTTTATATGTCAAACAATGCAAATCAGAGTAAACCGCATCGTATCTACGTCAAAGAATCTAAAAGCTGGGTAGACGTCAGCAAGGAATTCTACACGAATTACTATCGTGACATCAACGCCTATCGCAAGCGTCAGCAGGAGCATGGCCGTTGTGTCTGCCCTGCAAGCAAGCGCTATTTATGTGACATGGATTGCTTAACCTGTCCTTATGCCAAGGCTGGCGACCAGCTTTCCCTCGATAACACCGTGAATGACAGCGACGGGAACGAAAAGAGCTGGCTCGACGATGTTCCGGATGAATCTACAGCTATCGCTGAAGTATTAGAGGATGCAGAACTTCTTCACGCTCTCTATGCAAAGCTGAATGAGCTGGACCCGGAAGGTCGTCTTATCTGTCAGCTTATTATGCAGGGAAAATCTGAACGTGACTGCGGCAAGGAAATGGGACTCTCTCGTAATACATTCGTTTATCGTAGAGACAAGCTGCTCCTGAAGCTCCGCTCCGAGCTTAGGGACTACATCTAATATGAATGGTCGTCCTCTGTTTTTTCAGGGTACGATTTTTCTTTTCAAAAACTTTTTTATATTTTTTCGGCCAAACGGCAATCTCACCTCCATTGAGTAGTGTAAGGCGAAACAAAGCGACCTACAGAAAGCGAGGTGAACATCGTGAATCGAACTTTTCACAACAGAAGCAGCACTGACTCAGAAGTGATTGCTACTCTCACTGCAATCAGCCAGGTATCCGCAAGAATGGCGAAGAATCTCAGAATCATCGCCGCACACAGACAATCCGAGGAAGGAGAAACAGTAAATGTCAAGAATGAACGATATGGCTATGACCATCGAAGAGCTGAGAAATGCTGCCACTGCTATTAATGATGCAGCAAACTGGCTCGCACAGCAGTTTGGAGGAGAATCCGAAGCCGCTGAAAAAGCAAAAGTCCCTGCCGTTCCTGCGAAACCTACACTGACTCTTGAGGAGGTTCGAGCTGTTCTGGCTGATAAATCTCGTGCCGGACATACAGCTGAAATTCGAGAACTTCTTAAAAAGTACGGTGCAAGCAAGTTGTCACTCGTAAACCCGAAATATTATGAAGCCCTGCTCAGGGAAGCGGAGGTGCTCTAATATGCCACCTAAAGGACATGCAATCCTCTCCGCATCCTCTTCTGACCGCTGGCTCCACTGCCCACCATCAGCAAGGCTCTGCGAAACCTACGAGGATAAAGGTAGTGATTATGCTGCAGAAGGCACCGATGCCCACTCTCTTTGTGAATACAAGCTCCGCAAAGCACTTGGCATGAAAGCTACTGATCCAACAAAAAGTCTCGACTGATACAACACCGAAATGGAAGATTGTGCTACCGGGTATGCCTGCTTCATCATGGAGCTTTTGGAAGAGACCAAGCAGACCTGCTCCGACCCTGTTGTTCTGATTGAACAGTGAGTGGATTTCTCCCGTTGGGTAGAACAAGGCTTCGGAACATCTGATGCCATTCTCATCAGCGACGGTACCATGCACGTAATTGACTACAAGCACGGTCTTGGAATTCTCGTATCCGCTGAAGACAATCCGCAGATGAAGTGTTACGCCCTTGGCGCTCTGGAGCTCTTCGATGACATCTATGACATCGATACAGTCAGCATGACCATCTACCAGCCCAGACGTCAGAACATTTCTACCTGCGAAGTCAGCAAGGATGACCTGTATCAATGGGCCGATGAAGTTCTGAAGCTTACCGCAGACCTTGCCTTTGCCGGTGATGGAAATTTCCTGTGTGGTGAATGGTGCGGATTCTGTAAGGCAAAGCATGAATGCCGAGCCAGAGCGGAAGCCAATCTTCTACTCGCACAGCACGATTTCAAGCTGCCGCCACTGTTGGAGGATTCGGAAATCGAAGTCATCCTCTCCCGTGTCGACGAACTGGTCGCTTGGGCAGGTGACATCAAGGAGTATGCACTCCAGCAGGCAATCAGCGGTAAAGAATGGACCGGCTGGAAGCTGGTCGAGGGTCGTTCCAACCGCAGATACACCAGCGAAGACGCCGTATCGAAAGCTGTCAAAGCTGCTGGTTTTGACCCTTATGAAAAGAAGCTGCTTGGTATCACAGCCATGCAGAACCTGCTCGGCAAAGCTCGCTTCGAAGAACTCCTTGCAGCCTATATTGAAAAGCCACAAGGCAAACCTACTCTTGTTCCGGAGAGCGATAAGCGCCCGGCAATGAACACAGCAAAAAATGATTTTATGGAGGAATATGATAATGAGTAAAAATGCAAAAATGACAAATCCCATGAAGGTTATCACTGGTCCTAACACACGCTGGAGCTACGCCAACGTCTGGGAACCGAAGTCCATCAACGGTGGCACTCCGAAGTATAGTGTCAGCCTGATTATCCCGAAGTCCGACACAAAGACTGTCGCAAAGATTGAAGCTGCTATCGAGGCTGCATATCGTGAAGGTGAATCCAAGCTCAAGGGCAACGGCAAGTCCGTACCAGCTCTTTCCGTACTCAAGATTCCTCTTCGTGATGGCGATCTTGAAAGACCGGATGACCCTGCTTACGCTGGCAGCTACTTTGTGAATGCTAACGCGACCTCTGCTCCGGGCATCGTAGATGCAGACCGCAATCCTATCCTTACTCGTTCTGAGGTTTACTCTGGAGTCTACGGTCGTGCCAGCATCAGCTTCTATGCTTTCAACAGCTCTGGTAATAAGGGCATCGCCTGCGGTCTTAACAATCTGCAGAAGATTCGTGATGGTGAGCCTCTTGGTGGTAAGGCTTCTGCTGAATCTGACTTTGCAACTGATGACGATGATGATTTTCTTGACTAACGGAGGTGACAAACTATGGAAACAATCATGATTAGCACAATTCTTGTAAACATCTGTATCGGCTGCTTCGCGTGTGTTGGCCTTACTACTGCAGTCTCTATGATTCAGAGTATCATCAATGACCACAAACGCGAAAAGCGTGATCTCGAAAAGGACAAGCGTGATCTCGAATACCACGCAAAGCGCATGAAGGACTTTAAGTAATCTATCAACCTGCTGGCGGTGGTTCTGCTGCCGTCAGCACATCTTTCGACAAAAGGAGACAATCTATGAATGAATTTACAGAAATCTTAAATCTATTTATTGCTAACGTCATCGCATACACCTTTTTTGTAGCGGTATATGGCTTCATCATTTATAACGTAATGTCCAAGTCTTCGATGTTAATTCCTCATAGTAGTCTTCTCTGTAGGTTGTGAGGCCAATCAGAGGCCATCCCTCTTTGCTTATATGAATCTCATCATTTATTATTTCAAATTTATTTTTACTGGTTCTAGGCATCTCAATACTCTCCTTAATTAAAAATATCGACCTATCTTACTTAATTTCAGTCAATCCAACTGGCTCTTTATCATACAGTCCTGCAGATGTCTTGAATTTTCCTTTCAACACTCTTTCGAACAATTCTGATATATTAGCTCGCTCTGGATTTATCTGAAGTATTATTTCTCGGCTAATATTTAACTTCACTACATTTATATCTCGATTATTTCCGTATGTCCTATCGTAATAACGTATAAAGCCTGTAAGATTAATAAATTCAATGTTTTTTGACTCATCTGAACAAATAATCCTTGCTGCTGAGCGCAATAAGAGAGTTTGGAGTAAATGCATCCTTACTCTTTTTGCGTGGGTTTTATCTAATTCTTTGGCTATAACCTCTCCACTTTCTTCATCGTATACAAATCTATCTATCACACAAATCTCATCCGAATTTGGTATTCTGTATCTATATGAAAGGGTTTTTGTTTTTTCATCATACTCAAAAATCACACTGGCTGAGTCATATCTTTCCTTCCTATATAAAATATCAAGCGTAAAATCATCGTTAACTAAAACTGCATTAAAGAAGTTGATAATTTGCTTTTTATCACCTTTAGCATACATGGATTTCATTTCATCCACTGACTCATGATTCTTCCTCTGTTGTTCCTCAAATTGAGCACGCATTCTGTTAACTCTTTTTTGATGATACTGCTCATATTCTTGCTGCAACACCTTCGCTTCTTTGCGTTTCTCTTCTAATTCTCTTTTTGCCTTATCGGAGAAGATTGGTTTACATTTCAACCAGAATGTTACCTTTGAATCCTTCTCAGCATCACGTTTGCTCGTATCTCTTGGTTCTTTAAACTTACTCCAATCTTTAAGACTCTCGTAGTACTCCTCTGCATTAAGAATGCAAAGGTCATCGACATGGAGTCTTCTATAATAATTTCTCTGTATTCTTAATTTTTCATTTTGTTCCGATACAATTTCATCGTGATTTCTGTCATCCATGTCCTGACACCTCCTGTTATCTATTCCACTGCCAAGTCTGCCTCATAGTATCGAGTGGCTTGAACTGCGGTCGGTTCTGACAACAATCCCAGTGCCACAACCCACGACATCTAATCCACAACCTAAACCCTACCGCAATTTTCTAACTATCCACTTTTTCTTCGGTCAGGCTGACAAGTAGATATGTTTCCATACAAGAAAACCGAGCTTTCCGCAAGGCTTCTCTGATGATACTTACCTCGCAAAAAGCCCGGAAATGCGCCACTTTTCAGCCTTTATTTATCTTTTCTTGACAGCAAACAAACCGTCTCGACGTGGACTCCCTGCGGAAACATATCAGTAGTAGAAACCCGCACCAGTTCATAATCCTCCGCACACAGCACCTTCAGATCCCTCGCCAGTGTCGCACTGTCACAGCTCACATACACAACCCTCTCCGGCTTCATTTTAAGGATCGTATTCAGAAGTACCTCATCACAGCCCTTCCGTGGCGGGTCTACCACGATAACGTCTGCATAAACGCCATTCTTCTCATACTCTCTCGGCAGCACTTCCTCTGCTTTTCCGACAAAAAACTCTACATTCTCAATGCCATTGAGCTTCGCATTCTCTCTTGCATTGTCAATGGCCTGTGGTACGATCTCCACGCCGCGGACGAATTTTGCTTTCTGGGCCAGGAACAGGGAGATAGTTCCGATTCCGCAGTACAGATCCCAGACAGTTTCATTTCCCGTAAGGCCGGCGTACTCCAGAGCCTTTCCATAAAGTTTTTCAGTCTGGATGGGATTGACCTGGAAAAAGGACAGGGGAGAGATCTGATAGGAAATATCTCCGATGCTGTCCGTTATATAGGACTGTCCCCAAAGGAGGCGAAGCTGGTCGCCCAGGATCACATTGTTTCGTTTTTTATTGACATTGATGGTGATGCTGGTCATTTCCGGAATTTCACAGAGTGATTCCACAAGAGCCTTTTCTGCAGGGATCTTATCTCCATTTAAGATCAGACAGACCATCATCTCATCTGTATGGAAGCCATAACGAATCATAATATGACGTACAAGACCTTTTCCCGTGGCCTCATCGTAGGGCTGTACATGATATTTTTCCATGTGTCCGATCACACGGTCCAAAACCTCTTTATTCTGTTTCACTCCCAGAATGCATTCTCGGTTATCAATGATGGAGTGGGTTCTTCCTGCATAAAAGCCTGTGATGATCTTTCCGTCTTTATTTTTTCCTACCGGGAACTGTGCCTTGTTGCGGTAATGGTAGGGCTCTTCCATTCCCATGATCGGTTCCATATCAAGATTCTGAAAACCTCCGATTCTTTCCAGATGTCCACGAACCTTTTTCTCCTTGAATTTCAGCTGCTGCTCATAGGATAATGCCTGAAGCTGGCATCCTCCGCACTGGCGGGCAATGGAGCAGGCCGGTTTCACACGATACGGGGACGGTGTGATCACCTCCATCAGACGGCCATAGCCGTAGTTCTTTTTTGCCTTGATGATCTTGGCGCTGATCCTGTCTCCGATCACGGCGTCTTTCACAAAAACGGTGAAGCCATCGGCTTTCCCGATACCTTCACCGTCAACTCCGCAATCCTCTATATCCAAAGTCAGTATATCGTTTTTACGGAATTCCATCTATTAAATATCTCCTGTTCTTCTTAAATTGGACTCAAAAAGACGGTTGTAACCGAGCCATTCTTTTTTGCCCTTGTCTGCGTGGAAAATCTCTGTCAATGTCTCCATTCTTGCATCGGTATTGTCTGCCAGATTCAGAGCTACTGCCTCTGCAAGTGCCGGTTTCTTGGGAGAACCGTACTCCAGCTCACCGTGATGGGCAAGGATGCAGTGGATCACCTGGTTCTCAAGCTTCTCCGGAAAATCCGGAATTTCTTTTACCAGATCGTGTACCATCTGTGCACCAATCACAATGTGTCCCAGAAGCTGTCCCTCATCTGTATAATCATTCATAGGAAAAGCAGAAAGCTCCTTGGTCTTGCCCACATCATGAAGAAGAGCGGTTGTGATCAGAAGATCACGGTTCAAAAGCGGATACGCATTTGCCATGTAATCACAGAGACGTGTCACTCCAAGGGTGTGCTCCATCAGTCCGCCGATAAATCCATGATGTACGGTCTTGGCTGCGGAATGTCCTTCAAACACTTTCATAAATTCCTGATCTTCCACAAAAAGCTTCTTCAGAAGCTGGGAAAGATACGGATTCTTCACACTGTTGATCAGGTCGCGCAGCTGGCTCTGCATATCGTCCACACTGTTCTCACTGGTAGGAAGATAATCTGCCGGATCATACTCCCCTTCTCCTGCCTTGCGTGCTCTCTTAATGTTCAGCTGCATGGCACCTGCAAAACTTGTCACATCTCCCATGATCTCAATGTAATCCAGGGCATCAAAATCATCGATCCCCAGAGAATTTGGGTCCCAGATCTTACCATCGATCACACCTGTTTTATCCTGAAGGATCAGATTTTCATAGGGCTTTCCGTTCTTTGTTGTAGCTGCCTGTTTCTGTTTGCAGAGATAGATCCCGTTTACTCTGTCTCCCTCATGTAATTCATTTAAAAAACGCATAAAATTCTTGCCTTTCTGTTCTTTTTTACTTTCAAAGCGGACATACTCATGTACCTATCCACTTCACACTTTACATTCACAGCCAGCCTTTCTTTACGATCTCTGGCCACATCCCGGTCCGGTCTTCCCTGCATTTTCGCACAGTTTCCTCTTACTTCCGGGCTTTATTCAGTATCATAACACATTTTACTTTCCTTTGCTATGGAAATCATGTAAAATAGGAAACGAAGTGTTTTTTTGCATATCCTGTGTTACGCAGAAAAACACGGAATCAACAGAAGTAACAAAAAGGAGTAACTACAGCAACAATGAACAAAAAAGCATACAAAGCACTTGAATACTATAAAATCATAGATCTGCTCACAGACAAGGCCTCCTCCCCCATGGGAAAGGATCTCTGTCGGAAGCTTACCCCTTCCACAGACATTGAAGAGATCCGGTCCATGCAGCTGCAGACACACGATGCCCTTGCACGCCTGTTCAAAAAAGGCGGCATTTCCTTCGGCAGTGTCAAGGACATCCGTGGCACATTAAAACGTCTTACTGTTGGCAGCGCCCTGAATGCACCGGAGCTGCTTTCTGTCTGCAGTCTTCTTGAGAATACCGGTCGTGTAAAGGCCTATTCCAGAAGTGACCGTGATGACGGAATGACCGATTCCCTTGACGGAATGTTTGCGGCACTGGAACCTCTGACACCACTCAGCACAGAGATCCGCCGCTGTATCCTTTCCGAGGATGAAATCAGTGACGATGCCAGCAGCACGCTTCGCCAGATCCGCCGCAGCATCAAGGCCACCAATGACCGGATACACACCCAGCTTTCTTCTCTGGTTGCAGGAAGTGCCAGGAATTATCTTCAGGATTCCGTTATCACCATGCGCGACGGCCGCTACTGTATCCCGGTAAAGGCTGAATATAAAGGCCAGGTTCCCGGTATGATTCACGACCAGTCCGCCACAGGTTCCACTCTTTTCATTGAGCCCATGGCTGTTGTCAAGCTGAACAACGACATCCGCGAGCTGGAGCTGAAAGAGCAGAAAGAGATCGAAGTGATCCTTGCATCCTTAAGCCAGCAGGTAGCTGCTGAGCTGGAGGCTATTCACGCAGATCTTTCCATCATGGTACAGCTGGACTTTATTTTTGCCCGTGCCGCACTTGCCATGGACATGAACGCCAGTGAACCTGTTTTCAACACAGAAGGCCGGATCCGGCTTCGCCAGGCCCGTCATCCACTGATCGATAAGAAAAAAGCCGTTCCTATTGACATCCGTCTCGGGGATGATTTTGACCTCCTGGTTGTCACAGGACCAAACACCGGTGGTAAAACTGTTTCTCTGAAAACCGTAGGTCTTCTTACCATGATGGGACAGTCGGGTCTCCATATCCCGGCGCTGGATCGTTCCGAACTTGCACTTTTCCGCGAGGTTTATGCTGATATCGGAGATGAGCAGAGCATTGAGCAGTCCTTAAGTACCTTCTCCTCTCATATGACAAACGTGGTTTCCTTCCTGAAATCCGCAGATCAGGATTCCCTGGTCCTCTTCGATGAGCTTGGTGCAGGTACGGACCCTACAGAGGGTGCCGCTCTTGCCATTGCGATCCTGTCACATCTTCACGAGCAGGGTATCCGTACCATGGCAACCACCCATTACAGCGAACTGAAGATCTATGCCCTCTCCACTCCAGGTGTGGAAAATGCCTGCTGTGAATTCGATGTGGAAACCTTACGTCCGACCTACCGCCTTCTGATCGGTGTTCCGGGAAAAAGTAACGCATTTGCCATTTCTTCCAAGCTGGGGCTTCCGGATTTCATCATCGACAAAGCAAAGGAACAGATCAGCGAGCAGGATGAATCTTTTGAAGATGTTCTGACATCTCTGGAGCAGAGCCGTGTCACCATCGAAAACGAGCGTGCTGAAATCGCCCGTTACAAAGAACAGGTGGAGGAGCTGAAAAAATCCCTTCAGGAAAAAGAGGAAAAGCTGGACGAACGTAAAGAGCGGATCCTCAGGGAAGCCAATGAACAGGCACATGCGATCCTCCGCGATACCAAGGAATATGCAGACCAGACCATGAAGCTTTTCCATAAATTCCAGAAGGATCACGTAGATACCGCTTCCGTGGAAAAAGAACGCCAGAACCTGAAAAAACGTATGTCAAAAGCTGAAAATGGCATGTCTTCCAAGCAGCAGAAACAAAAGCCTAAGAAGCAGCTGAAGCCATCCGATCTTTCTCTTGGTGATACTGTAAAGGTTCTCAGCCTGAACCTGAAGGGAACCGTTTCCAGTCATCCGGATTCCAGAGGATATCTCTTTGTACAGATGGGTATCATCCGTTCCAAGGTCCATATCTCTGATCTGGAGCTTGTGGATGAGCCGGTGATCACCACTCCGTCCATGCAGCGTACCGGTGCCGGAAAGATCCGCATGTCCAAGGCAGCCAGCATTTCCACAGAGATCAATCTTCTGGGAAAAACCGTGGATGAGGCAGTTG